>Ga0208968_1000596_pt1 | contig 22662 bp, 18 predicted proteins | sample RifOxyA3_FD_184031 | JGI IMG/M metagenome (GOLD analysis project Ga0208968, IMG submission 184031) | Groundwater microbial communities from Rifle, Colorado - Rifle Oxygen_injection A3 (SPAdes) | ecosystem: Environmental > Aquatic > Deep subsurface > Groundwater | place: Rifle, Colorado, United...
GGAAAAAATCATTTTCCCCGAAAATTCCGATCAGATTCGGAACCAGTCCCCCGCCGATGAGAAAAGCAATGGGTATGGTAAAGGACACCATGATATTCCGGGTCTCCCTGGAGCCGATGAGGGATAAGGCGGCAAAGGCGGGGGGGAAAAAACTCACCGAGGCCGGGGGCTGGATAAAGATGATCACCATCAGAAAAGAACCGGTGAAGGCCCCGAGCAAAAGGGTTGAGAGGCCGGTGATGATCAGTACAACCGCAAGAATGGGTTTGAGGCCGAAACGGTCCGACAGCCAGCCCACCACAAAGGGCATGGGCAGGGTAAACATCCGGGACAGGGTCATCAGGGTATTGGCATCGGTCTGAAGCAGGCCGTGTTCTTTTACCAGATAGAGAGGCAGCATGGAATAGACGCCCAGGGTCCCGGTCACCCCGGCTGTAAACAGGGCCATCATCATCCAGAAGGAAGGGGTGGCCGCAAGGGGAAGAAAGGATTTGAGATGAGGGGATTCCCCCTTAAAATCTTTTACCGTTGAAAATTTATAAAAAGCAAAGCCCAGAGAAATGGAGGTCATGCCCACCAAAAGCAGGACATTTCTCCAGGAGAGCCACAGGAGTAGCCCTTCACAGATGATGGGGGTCAGCAGAAAACTCAGGTTCGGCGCCAGTTCATGAATTCCGATGGCTTTTCCCCAGTTCCGGGTGTCCGTGGATGAGGTCAGAACGGCGATACCCGAAGGAAGATACAGTGCAGACGCCATTCCCACCCCAAATAGCCCCAGGCGCATGGCCATGAGGTTCTGGCTCAGACCGGCCGCCGCCAATGCCATGCCGCTGCCTATGGCGGCAAGGGCGATGGTTTTTTTGTGGAGAAGCCGGGAAGATACAAATCCCGAGCACAGCAGGGCAATGAAATACCCTGAGGCGGATATCAGAAAAAAAGAGCCGGCCTGATCCCGGGTCAGGTTCATGTCTTCGGTGATGGTGGGGAGCAAGGGGGAAATAATGATCCTGATGGTAAAATTCAGGAAAAAAATCGAAGTCAGAAAAAACAGAGGCAGAAGCTGGGACCGGAAATTTTTCGGGTCATGGTGATCAACAAGAGTCATGGGCATCCTTTGTTTAAGTTACCGGAAGGCATGGCGGTTCAAGGCAGGGATTGATCTCTATGGTAATATGGTCCAATTGCTTTAAATCTTCCAGGAGACGTTTATAATGTTCCGGAGGTTTCGGATAATGGGTGACGATGGAGATAACGGCTGCATAATGATCCGGCCCGACTTTCCAGATATGAACATCTGCGACCCGGTTATCGGAATCCGTTTCAAGGATTTTTTTTATTTTGATGATCTCCGCACCTTCCATGGACTGATCCAGAAGGATGGAACTGGTATCCCTCAAAAGGCCCCAGGACCATCGGGAGATGACCAGGGCGCCGACGATCCCCATAACCGGGTCCATCCAGTTCAGGCCGAAATATTTTCCTGAAAAAAGAGCAATAATGGCCAGGACAGAGGTCAGCGCGTCGGCCAGCACATGCAGGTAGGCAGCCCTTAGATTATGGTCATGGTGATGATCTTCATGGGAACCATGACCGTCCTGGAGAAGAAAGGCGCTGATAAGGTTGATGGCCAATCCCAGCACGGCCACAAGGATAGCTTCATTAAAATGTATATTTTGCGGATGGTATAGACGGCTGACGGATTCCCCGGCCATGACAAGGGCAATGACGGCCAGGGCCACGGCGCTTGCAAACCCGCCAAGGACGCTCACCTTTCCGGTGCCGAAACTAAAATTCGGGTTAAGGTTGTTTTTTTTGGCATATTGGTAGGCAAAGATGGAAATACCAAAGGCGGCAACATGGGTGCCCATATGCCAGCCGTCGGCCAGCAACGCCATGGACCCGAACATATTTCCGGCAATAATTTCTACCCCCATGGTGATGAAGGTCAGAACGAGAACTTTTATGGTGCGGCTTTCCCCCCTATGGTGGATGGCTGAAAAATCATGGCTGTGTTGCCATTGCCGGAGTGTATGAATATGCATCTTGGCGCATTCCCCTGTTTATGCCTGAATAAGGTAAATTCTTATGCCCTATATGCGAATCCGTCAACTCTTATTCATTTGAATTGTATTTTTTTTGGGTGATTAAACAGGGAAATACAAAACCGGTTCTTAAAAAGCAGAAAGCCTTTTAAGAACCGATATCGGATTGTTGAAACTTTTCACCACGGTCTTAAGGGTGAGTGCCCATGCAGGACAACGGGTTGCCTTATCTGCCTCTACCGCCGCCTTGTCCGCCTCTACCGCCACCGCCGCCGCCGTAACCTCCACGACCGCCGCCTTCTCCGCCTCTGCCGCCACCGCCGTAACCCCCACGACCACCGCCGCCACCGTAGCCGCCTCTACCACCACTTCTGCCACCGCTATTTTCAGTGCGGGGTCGGGCTTCGTTCACATTCAAGGCTCTACCTTTCAGCTCTTTGCCGTTGAGTCCTTCGATGGCAGCCTGACCCTCTTCTTTGGAAGCCATCTCTGCGAATCCGAACCCTTTTGGCCGGCCGCTGTCTCTGTCCTTTAAAATGGTGACGGATTCAACCTGGCCGAAGGCTTCCAATGCCTGCCGCAGATCATCTTCAGTAACCTCGTATGACAAATTTCCTAAATAGAGCTTCATTCTTTTCTCCTTTGAAATAAATAATAAATTCTCATAACACAAACAATCAATTCTATGATTTTTCGGTCTGCCGTGAAAAAAGAACTGATCTAAAAGCAATCAAAGGCTATCCAAAAACAATGGCAGGGTGGCAACATCATTTTTAAACTAAATGCCGAATCTATATACTATAGCAAAAAAAGCCCACCGTAAACCAGAAATTCCAGGCTGGCCGTTTTTTTAAAGTTTATAAACCGGAACCGGGCTGATATGATTTTAGCATTAACCTTGTTAACGGTTTATGATATGGTCACAGATAAGATGGACCGGATAAGATGGATGATGAGATGACAAAAAAATGAAAATGAATATAGCAATCAACGGATATGGCAGGATAGGCCGGTGTGTGGTCAGGGCCTTGTATGAATCCCCACATTTTTATGACCGGATCAAACTGTTGGCCGTTAATGAAACCGCAGATCCAAGGGTGGTCTATCATCTGACAAAATATGATTCCACCCATGGCCGGTTTCCTTTTGAGGTGAAAAATGAAAATTCAGCCTTGATCATCGGTACGGATACCATTAAAATTTTTCAGGAAAGAAACATCGTAAACCTTCCCTGGAAGGATTTGAAGATTGACGTGGTTCTGGATTGCACAGGGGTTTATAAGAACAGGGAATCGGCAGAGCTGCATCTTCTTTCCGGGGCAAAAAAAGTAATTTATTCACAGCCGGCAGTGGATGAAGTGGATGCCACCATTGTTTACGGTGTGAATCATCAGACCTTAAGAAAGGAACACACCGTTATTTCAAATGCATCCTGCACCACCAATTGCGTAATTCCGGTCATCCATGTTCTGGATCAGGCATTGGGCATTGAAAGCGGGTCCATCACCACCATTCACTCGGCCATGCATGACCAGCCGGTCATTGATGCCTATAATCCGGATTTGAGAAAAACACGGTCTGCCCTTCAATCCATCATCCCTGTGAATACAGCCCTTGAAAAGGGGATTTCAAAGATCCTGCCGTCCATGGCCGGCCGGTTTGAAACCCTTGCCATCCGGGTTCCCACCGCCAATGTGTCCATCATGGATATTGCCCTGGTGGTAAAGACGGATACGGATGCGGAAGCCGTCAATAGGGTTTTGGAACAGGCATCAATGAATGAATTGAAAGATATTCTCGGGGTCAGTGATGAATACCTGGTGTCCTGTGATTTCAACCATGACCCGAGATCTTCCATTATCGATCTTCACCAGACCCGGGTGAGCCGGAAACGGCTCGTAAAAGTCCAGGCCTGGTTTGACAATGAATGGGGATATTCCAACCGGATGCTGGACACCACCATCGCTGCAATTGAAGCTTTTTGACCTTATTTTGCCAGGGCCAGCAGCTTTTGCGTGATCTCCTTTAATTCCTCGGGAATCCGGTTGATATCCTCAAAGGGGCGCTTCCCGTTTCTGTCGGCCGTCACAATTTCGTCCGTTTCCGGAATAAACCCGAGGATGGTATAATCGGGCATGCTTTCCCGGATCATGATTTTATCTGCTTCGGATTTTATCCGGTTGCCGATCACCACAATGTTTTTGATTCCGATATCCCGGCCAAGCTGACGGATTTTATCTGCAGCCACACGGCTTCTTTTTCCCGGGTTGACCACCACGATCAGGGCATCCACAGACCCGGATGTGGCTCGTCCAAGATGTTCGATACCGGCTTCCATGTCCATGACCACCACTTCATTCCGGGCCAGCACCAGATGGTTCATCAGGGCTTTTAACATGGTGGCTTCCGGACAGATACAGCCTGAGCCGCCTTTTTTGACGGTTCCCATGACCAGGAGTTTTACCCCGTCTTTTTCAATGGAAAACCGGTCTGGGATATCATCTACCTTGGGGTTTAAAGTGAAAAACCCCCCGGTTGTACCGGGTTTTGCGCCGGTCCTTTCGTAAATCAACTGGGAAAGTTCGGATACCGGGGTGATGGGTGTTGACTCATCAATGCCGAGCCCTGCAGCCAGATTGGCCACCGGATCCGCATCAATGGCAATAACTCGTTTATCTTTGTTCAGAGCGGCAATGGAGCGGGCAATCAGAGAAGTAATGGTGGTCTTCCCCACGCCGCCCTTGCCGCCGACTGCAATTTTTAAGCTCAAAATAGGACTCCTGCGATTTAAACGTTTAAAAGGCCTGCCCTGGCATCAGGATATTTTTTCCAGTACACAGCCTTTGTTATCCATTAAAAAAACATCATATCCATTCTTCCGGGCTTGAGTTATCAAGTCTTCCCGGATAATGGCCTGGGCTTCGTATTTATGGTTCATGATATCCTTGGGCATGACCAGAAAGCATTGTTGGGCAATCTCTTTTGTTTTAAAGGCCGGAATAAAGGCTCCCCCGGTCTTTTTATCCGTATATCCCACAAACTGTTCCCCGTCTGCTTCCGGGTTCTGGACAATGATATAATACCAGATGTCTTTGATCTGATCGCTCAATTTGTAAAATCCTCCTCAGAAATTATCTGTAACCAATATAAGTTCATTTTCCACAAAAGAAAGGCAAAAAGCGACGGTGGAAAGCAAAAAGCCCCTGACCATAGCGGATCAGGGGCTTTTTGGGTGTTTCAGGTCTGTTAAATTAGATGAAGATCAAATCTCAAGCCATGAATCTGAATATAGCGTTTCACCCATGATGACTTTATAGGTTTTTGCATAATCGCTCAATTCTTTGCTGAGGCCTGCAATATTGGGTTCATTGCCGTCCATCATGCCCCAGATGAGATCCACAATATCCTGGCGCTGACCCTTGGCAATGGCTGTGAGCTGTTTATCCAGGGGGTCTGAAATAACGGATTTCATGCCGTATTTTTCCAGCATTACCATATAAGTCTGGTTCAATATGCCACGGAGGTGCTCAGGCGGGCCATTGGAAATATTGGAAAGACCGCAGGTGGATTTTGCACCCGGAGCAATCTCTTCCAGCATCATCTGGAAATTCATGAGGCTGATGGATTGCTGCTGCTGAATATTGACCGGGGTCACAATCCCGTCCACCCAGATTCTTTCATTGGCTATGCCGGCTTCATTGGCAAAATAAATGAGTTCAACGGCCAGGGCCGCTCTTTCATTCTCATCCCTGGGCAATCCCTCGGGTCCCCACATCAGGGCAACAAAATCCGCATCATATTGAGCTGCCAGGGGAACCATTCTTTCATATCGTTCCGGCCGTGCCATGATGGAATTGATGATATGGGGTTTAGAGGCCGGTTTGATGACCTTCAGTCCGGCTTCAATGGCATCAATATTGGATGTATCCAGAAGCAGGGGCATTCCCGGAACCGCCTCCTGAACAACATTAACCACCCAGGGCATTAATTCCGTACCGAATTTTTTTGCCGGACCAAGGTTGATGTCGATGTAATCCATACCCAGTTCTTTTTGCCGTACAACTTCTTCCTGAATGGGTTTTGGATTCCGTTTGGCTGGATCCGGCTCTTTGAATTCCTTTCCGATGACCCTGGAAATGACGTTCAGACTTTCACCAAATAGTATCATATTCTCTTCCTTTTATAATTATATGTTACATTGCGTGCCGGGGCCGATGTGCCTGCCCCGGCTTTTAAAATTTATTTTGATTTCAGGAATGCGGGAATGTGAGCGGCTTCTCTGGGTCCCACCGTAATGGTCCAGCCCGGAAGCTCTTCTTCTACATCGCCTGCAATGGCAGCCGCATAACCCGGGATAATCAGTTCTTTATGTTTAACCTTATCCATGATGCCGCTCTTTTTGACAAAGGCGCCCACATCATCACCACCGAATTTACCGGCAGCCCAGGCCGTGAGAACGGAAAGGCCTTCAGAATCCTTAACCAGGAGCCAGGCCGGAACCTTGCTGGCTTCAATTTCACCGGACACGATAAAATAGGTCAAGGCAAAGTTTGTAGTGACCAGAACCGGTGAATTTTCATTGGGGTTGCCGATTTCAAATATGCCTTCAACCACCGTCATGGGCCTCTGGGGATCGGTATAGATGTTCAGCCGTTCCAGGAGGAGGGGGAAGAGGGATTCCGTACTGAAGTCGGACAATACCACGATTCCGCCGTATTTGGCCACAAACATGCCGGCGATGAGGGTTTCCATATCAAGGTTGGAGGCCATTTCACAGGGGAAGGTGATGGTCGGGAATCCCAGGGCCTTGTTCCCTGCTTTCAGGGCGCCGCGGCGGATGGCCACCTGATCCTCGAGAGCCTGTTTGATTTCCCTTGAACCCGGATCGATCACCAGGTCTTTCAGACCCATACCCGTCAGTTTGGTGGTCAGGGGAATGAGGGCGTCGACGGAAGCGGCTTTAACAGCCAGGGGCAGATCGTTCTCTTTTGCCAGCGCGCCCATGGCATCCACATTGGCTGCCGTTGCTGCATAGAGCAGCGGACGTTTGAATCCGGCAGCTTCAACGCCGGCTTTCATGACATCAATGTTTTCCGTCATGAGCACCAGATTGAACTCGGATTCTTTGGCAATTTTACCTGCAACGGCTGCAAAAGCGGCTGCTCCGTTTCCGGCATCCTTTACCACCAGCAGTTCAGGTCTCAGGTTGAGGCCCACCCTCTCATACTGGAAAGCATTATAGATCTTGAGAGTTTTATCCAGTTTTGCAGCATCCATGTCGGAAGAGACAGTGGCGGCAAGGACTGTGGGATTAAAAAATGTTTTTTCATGTCTGTATAAAACGGTTTCTCCCCCTGTCATGGTCTGGCGAACACCTTTACCCAATTTGACGGGGCGGATGGGGGGAGCAGAGGCCTCAGCCAGTTGCTCTTTTGCTTCATCGGAAACATAAGGGCAACTGTCCAGTTCGGCCTTGCCCGATGCAAGGTTCATTGCAAAGGCAAGGCAGGTTGGGACTCCGCACTCCTTACAGTTTGTTTTCGGAAGGAGTTTGAATATCTGTATACCGGTTAATGCCATTTTTTTCTCCTTAAGGTTCTTTAAAAACTTTATGGTAGAGGCCCGGTAGCCTTATATCTGGTGTGATCGGCAACCGGGCCTTTCTGTTACGTTATTATCCGATCTTATTTAACCGACAATTTTAGCCGATCATCTTAGCCGACTAGGGGCTCCATTGAAAGTGCCGGATGTCCTTTTTCCTGGAGGAAGGGAAGAATTTCTTCTTCGGTGATTCCAACGGTTTCATCGGCAATCTTGTCAAACAGGTCCGGAATACCCATGGCTTTTCCACGGGCAACGATCCTGTCTTTTAATTCTTCTTTCAACTGCTTGGGCATCCAGACCATTCTTAATAGACCGCCATCACCCACCAGGAATTTTCCCTGGGTGATATTGTATTTGGAATGGCCTACAAAACCCGGAGAAGAAGCCCCGCCACCCATAACACCGGCCAGAGTCGTGAATTTCATACCGCAGGGAGTATCCCCTGAGTAGTCACGGCCAACGGTCATGACACCGTTACAAGCCGGCAGCATGGCAGCGATACATTCGCAGCAGCCGCAGGTGGTCATGGGATCATGAACCATGGAATAGAAATTATAATGGGTTACAGCGCCTCTGGAGGCTTTATATACAAAGTCATTGACGCCTTTCCACTGACCCAGTTTCGGGTCAAGGCATTCACCTTTTTGAATGGGCTGGTTGGGGCCGGTGGGGTTGATTTCAAAGGAGGCCTTGCAGTCCATCCAGTTATAAGCGCCGCAGAGCCCCGTTCTTTCCGGACTGACCGTACAGACATGGCTGGGGGCAAAAGACTGGCACAGAGTGCAGGAATAATAGGTTTCCACATCCTCATCCGTCATCTTGTCAACGCGAGCATCACGGGTCTGATAGTTGGCCCTGGCGGTGGCGGTCATTTTGTCCACATCGTCTTTGTTTGTATAGAGGGTCACCTGAACTTTATCAATTATCTTGGTGAAATCCTGGTGGAATTTGGCATGGAGAACCACACCGATATCCTTCAGGGTAAAACCTTTTTCAATGGCGGCCTTGCTGATACGGATCCAGGAGATATCCCTTTGTCCGATATGCATGATGCCCTGGATGTAATTGATCAGATGATGGATCTGACGTTCCATGATGGGTTCAAAGTCTTCCTGGAATTCACGGCCGGCAACCTGAACAAAGATGCCCAGGTTGAAGGTTCCGCCTTCTTTAATACCGGAAAGATCAGGCCCGACGATAACCACCTTGCCGTCTTCAATGGCGTTCATGTCTGCCATTTTAACCAGCTCGGTGCATTGGGTCTTTCCACCGCCGCACTGGGCATAGAGGTCTGCACCGCGTACACGTTCACCTTCATAAGCCGGACCGAAGGCGCAGGGGATCTCGATATTGGCTACCTGGACCTTGAGGCCCCTGACTTCTACGGATTTCTGAACCATATCGGCATGGGCAACCGGCGCCACAACATGCTCGTAGGTGCAGATACCTGTCGGCAGGATCTCAGGGATCGGTGTGTCGGCAATGGTGGGGAAGCCCCAGTTTACACAACCGGCGGCGGCAACACCCCATTCGGTTCCAACGTCACCCAGGGCGTTGACAAAGGCAAATACCCTGTCTTTATTGTATTTCAGGATGGTTTTATAATCACCCGGTTTCACACCGCCGAAGGCCATGGCTGCCCTGTTGGCAAAACCAAGGGCAAAAACGGCCGAGGAGATGTCCGGTCCAAAGGGCACAATACGGGTATTCCACCCGATCTGCATACCTGCATCCAGACATTGCTGGATAAGGGTCTTGCCGTTGTGGTTGGCGGCGCAGAAGATATAAAGAGAGCGTTTCTGATAATCTTCAACAATCATCTTGGCGATTTCTTTATTGGGAGCGGCACCGACCATGGCGGCAAAACCGGGGGCGGAACCATCCACAAATTCAACCCCGCGTTTTCTCAGGATGGTGTCATCAGCCGCACCCACCCAGAGTTTACCGTTTTCAACATCCGGGTCTTCCTGAGCAATATAGAAATCAGGTTCGTTCAGATATCTTAGGGCTTCTTTGACTTCATAGGAGATGATACCGGCCATACCGGCATCAAGAAGGGGCCCTAAGTACGGGAGCCAGTTTTTCAGCTTGATATGGGGCGGAAGCAGACCCCGGGCAAAGGCCATGGGTTTTTTAAGATCTTCCAGGGTTTCAACTTTAAGACCGGTTAATGAATAAATGACCGGCAGGTAATATGCTGTGTTCGGGAATCCGACTTTTGTACTTGCGTCATAGGTCTGAAGTGCTCTTTCAAGTTCACCTTCAACCTGGGCAACTACTTTGTATCCACCCTGAATGGCAGCAAAAGCGATTAGTTTTGACATATTAGGTTCCTCCTTTGTTGAGGATTTAGTGTATTATCATTATTTTTTGTGAGCAATCTTATTATCCTTCAAGCGCCTGGCGATCAGCCATATCCATCAGTACTCTTTCCCTTGCCTTATCAATACCGAGAGATTTTCTCTTTTTATCAATATGGGCAATCATTTTATGGGCGTGCTTGATGGGATCAGCTTCAAAATCCCACATTGCACCATAAATACCTTCATATTTTTTCATGAGGTAGTCATTGAATACAGGAGCACCGGACGTCGGGAAGGTAACGCCGAATACCGTATAGATACCGGAGGCCACAACATATTCTCCAATACTGATGGCTTTTTCACTCATCCATTCAGGGGCGGAACCGGCAACCGGCCAGTCGCAGAGATCATTTCCAAGACCGCCTGCTTTTACAACTTCGGTTGCTGCAAGAAGGATCCTTGAGTTGTCCACACAGGACCCCATATGGAGAACCGGCGGAATACCCACGGTTTCGCAGATTTCGGCAAGTCCGGGTCCGCAGAATGCAGCAGCGGAATCAGGTGTCAGAAGACCTTCCATGGCACAGGCAATGGCATTACATCCTGTGGTCAGAACCAGTACGTCATTTTTGATCAGTTCTTTAACAACTGCAAGATGGCCTTCATTGTGTTTTGTTCTGGCATTGTTACATCCGACAACACCGGCTACACCACGGATACGGCCATTGATGATATTGTCGTTCAATGTGTAGTAGGTACCGCGGAAGGTGCCGCCCAGGTGATATTTGATGGATTCAACACTGAACCCTGCAATCTGGGTTGCTTTAACATTTGGTATCATGATTTCTTTTTCACGGTTTTTAAAGTTTTCAACCGCAAGCGTCACGATCCGGATGGCATCTTCCATTGCATGGTGCTCGTCGAATTCAATGTGAATGACATTGTCCTGTTCCATCTTGCCCATGGGGTGGGTGGTGATCAGCTTGGTATGAAAGCATTTAGCCACATTGGCAAGGTTCTGGAAGATACACTGAACATCCACCACCATGGCGTCACAGGCGCCTGTCACAATGGCAAGTTCCTGCTGAAGGAAGGTGCCTGCCGGCGGCACGCCGTGTCTCTGGAGGATCTCATTGGCCGTGCAGCAGATACCACCCAACTGGATGCCTTTTGCACCCATTTTGTGTGCCAGGTCAATCATTTCAGCACTCTGGGATGCCGCAACGATCATTTCGGAAAGTACGGGCTCATGGCCGTGAACAATGATGTTGACATGATCTTCTTTCATGATGCCCAGGTTGGCTTCGGAGATCAAGGGAGACGGGGTACCGAACATGATGTCCTGAAGATCGGTTGCAATCATGGACCCGCCCCAGCCATCAGCCAGTGCGCATCTTGTGCCCTGTTTCATCAGGTTTTTATAATCCTGGTCAACCCCCATGTGGGTCCGGTGCATGATATCAACGATTTCTCTGTCTATATTTCTGGGTAGAACACCCAGTTTTTTCCAGAGTTCATATCTGGGTTTCGGCGCTCTCTTACACCCGATCAGTGTGCCTTCAGGTTTTCCCCATTCTCCAAGGGCTATTTCGGAAAGCTCAAGAGCAACCTCATCTAGATCCCGGTCAACCATTTGGCCGTCAACTTCAATCTGGGTTGCAATATCAAAGTTCTTTGCAACAGCCACCAGTTTTTCAAAATCTTTGATCTTGTAATCCTGTGTCTCTTTTCTTGCAACGGACCGGAAAACTTCTGCAACAGTACGGCCATGGTCAGAATGGGCAGCCGCACCGCCTGCGATCATTCTGATGAAATTTCTGGCCGCAATGGTATTCGGCGTAGCACCGCAAAGTCCTTTTCTGGTGTCTTCGCCTTCAATGCCGCCCTTGGGAAGCGGGAGCCTGCAGGGTCCCATTGCACAATTTTTACAGCAGATGCCCTGGGCGCCAATGCTGCAGGGTTTCATGCTTTCCGCCCGGTCAAAAATAGTCTCAACACCCAACTGCTGGGCACGCGCAAGCATCTGCTGTGTGGCGCGGTCAACAGACGCGGTCATCGGATCAGCCAGTTTCGGTTTTTTATCGGCTGTTTCATTCTTTTCTACTGCCATTAGAGGTTCCTCCTCTTGATTGTGATATATAAAATTGGATTACATAATAATGATATCATTTTTGTAATCTGCTAAATTTGAACTCTTTTATGGATCTTGTTAAGGGTTGCAATAATTTTTTCAAGATCTGTTTTCTGTATTTTTGCCGGTGTCATAGTAACGGCGGTCGCTGGACCTGAATTCCTTTCGGCAGCGGCTTTTTCTCTTTCAGCAGCTCGTTTTTCCCTGATGGCCAATTCTTCGGCCTCCCGTTTTGAAACTGCTTCTTTTTCAGCCTTCATAGCAGCGTCAGCCACAGCTTTTGCATCAGCATCCGCTTTTGCTTTAGCATCGGCTTCTGCCTTTGCTTTTGCTGCTGCGTCGGCTTTTACTTTTGCTTCGGCATCGGCTTTGGCTTTGGCATCGGCATCCGCTTTTGCCTTTGCTTCAGCAGCCGGGTCTACGGCCGGAGCAGCCGGGGCTTTGGGTGCAGCTTCCGCTTTGGGTTCAGCAGCTTTTGCTACGGGTGCTGCCGCTGCTTTGGGAGCCTCTTTGGCGGCAGGAGTTGCTTTTTTAGCAGGGGCTGCTTTTTTCTCTTCGACAATGGTCAGATCCGGGGCCTTTGCCATGGCGGCAAAATCAATGTCCACATCATCCATCCGTTTGACGATGGGAGCCACATCCTTGGCGGAACCGCCGGCATAGGCAAGATCAATGAAGGCTTTGGCAAGTTTGATGGATTCGGGATGACGCATGATCAGGATGCTGGAACCGGCCACAAGGTAAGATACGGCACCCACGGCTTCCATGAGGATGGCCCGTCTTTCGGGATCACCCAGTTCCGGGGCGTCTGCAACCGTTTGTTTGGCTTCCTTGCATTTCCAGACTTCATTGCCCAGGTTGTTGATCATGGGGTTCTGAAGTTTATCGTCGCCCTGGGTCATGGCAGCCATGGTGAGGCGCTCCATGACGGAATAGGAATATTCAAGACCATAGCCGAGACCGCCTGTGGTGGGGTCCACAATGACCTTGTCCAGGGAAACGCCCAGGTTTTCAAGAAGGATATTGACCTGTTTGGCAAGGTTGACGTCAATGGGGGAAGAGGAAATGACAGTATGCCCATATCCCATGGCTGCCGCACCGATTCCCTTATAGTTTTTTTCTTCGACCGGGCCGATGATGAGATTTTCACCCTCGCAGGCCTCACATACTTTTTTCAACACTTCCCCGTCTTTTGCCGGAACTGCACAGCCCCAGACAATGAGGGGGACCTTGATGGCTTCCAGAACCTTTTTGACGGTGGCGGCTGCTGACTCAGGGCTGGCATCCTTGTCGTTGGGGTCCGTACTTTTGAGCTGGAGAACAATGGCCTGAGCGCCAAATTCTTCCACGCATTTTTTGGCCCAGGCGGCCGGGTCTGAATAAACATCTTTAAAAGGTGCTTTTGCTGCTTCTGCCCAATCTTCCGGAACAATATCCCAGATTTCCATTGCAATAATGGGTTTATGGGGCATTTTGCCTTCAAACTGATAAAACGGATAGCTGGTCTGGCCGCCGACGGTAACGGCTCGATCACCTTTTCCAATGGTGATTCCCTTGATACTGCCGGCATAGGTTTCTTTGGTTATTTCAAATCCCACTTTTACCTCCTAAGATTATTAAAGATAGTTATGAGTTGGGGGGGGTTAAGATTAAACTGACCGGATGTTCTCAGAAAAGGGATAATATGTAATGGAATCGTTAAATCAAACTCAGTCAATGCTAAATTGAAATATCTCTCCATCTAAAAGCCCTTATCGTGTCTCAATTTATAAAATAACAAAATATGACTTATAATTTGTATGGTTTTTTGTCAATAGATGAGTGAATTTAATGGTCTTGGCCTCCTAATCGTCAAAACCCTTATATAATATGGTATCTTGCAATATAGCTACGGACTATTGCCTCGATTGAATGAAATTTAATTAATAAATTAGAATTGACCCGGCGAAAAATATTGATTTTTTACGTTTTATCGAATAGGTAATGTATGCAGTCAGGATTTTAAAACCAAGATATCTAAATTGGTTTCATCATTATTTTATTTAACGGCTCTGTTGAGTCCAAAGCAATAAAGGAGACACCATGGCACTAGATCCAACCAAACACAAAGATTGGGAAATTGCACAAGATGCGGAAAAAACAATGCTGAAGATCTATGAAATCGGCGAAAAGCTGGGACTGACACAAGAAGAGCTGTTACCCCAGGGCCATTACATTGCTAAAATAGATTTCAGAAAAGTATTGGAGCGCCTGAAGGACAAACCCAACGGAAAATATATCGATGTGACCGCCATTACCCCGACACCTCTGGGAGAAGGAAAATCCACATCCAGCATGGGTCTTGTCCAGGGTCTGGGAAAACTCGGAAAGAAAGTTTGTGCCGCCATCCGTCAGCCTTCCGGCGGACCCACCATGAATATCAAAGGGTCGGCAGCCGGCGGCGGTCTTGCCCAGTGCATTCCCTTGACTCCCTTCTCATTGGGGTTCACCGGCGACATCAACGCCATCATGAATGCCCACAACCTGGCCATGGTTGCCTTGACCTCCCGTCTCCAGCATGAAAGAAACTATAACGACGAACAACTGGAAAGACTTTCCGGCATGAAGAGAATCGATATTGATCCCACAAGAGTGGAAATGGGTTGGATCATGGATTTCTGCTGCCAGTCTTTAAGAAATATCATTATCGGTATTGACGGTGTAAACGGCAAGACCGACGGCTATATGATGAAATCCAAATTCGGTATCGCCGTATCTTCAGAAGTCATGGCTATTCTGGCGGTTGCCAAAGACTTGAAAGACATGCGGGAAAGAATGGGCAAGATTGTTGTGGCCTATACCAAAACAGGTAAACCCGTCACCACCGAAGACCTTGAGGTGGCCGGCGCCATGACGGCCTGGATGGTGGACGCCCTCAACCCGTCTTTGATCCAGACCCTTGAAGGACAGCCGGTTATTGTTCATGCCGGTCCCTTTGCCAATATCGCCATCGGCCAGAGTTCCATCATTGCCGACCGGATCGGGCTTAAACTGGCAGACTATCATGTCACCGAATCCGGGTTTGGTGCAGACATCGGGTTTGAAAAATTCTGGAACCTGAAATGCCGTTATTCCGGACTGAAACCGGACTGCGCCGTTGTTGTGGCCACCATCCGGGCGCTGAAATGCCATGGCGGCGCTCCTGTTCCCGTTCCCGGAAAAGCCATGCCCAAAGAATACCTCACGGAAAGCGTGGAATGGGTTGAAAAAGGTTGCGGCAACCTCATCCATCATATCCGGAATGTCCGTAAGGCCGGTATCTCTCCGGTTGTCTGCATCAATGCTTTCTATACCGACACAGACAAAGAAATCGCAAAAGTCCGCGAGCTGTGTGAAAAAGAAGGTGCAAGGGTTGCCCTTTCCCGCCATTGGGAAAAAGGCGGCGACGGCGCCATTGAGTTTGCCCAGGCCGTTATCGAAGCCTGCGAAGAAAAAACCGAATTCAAATTCCTCTATGAACTGGATATGCCGATTAAAGAAAGAATTGAACTCATTGCCAAGGAAGTTTACGGCGCAGACGGCGTTGACTATTCAGGAGAAGCCAACAAGGCCATCGAACGGATCCAGGCCGACCCGAAACTGGCCGGTCTGGGCATGTGCATGGTGAAAACCCATTTGTCTCTGTCCGACAACCCAAGCCTCAAGGGCGTGCCCAAGGGCTGGAGACTCACCATCCGTGAAGTCCTCACCTACGGCGGCGCCGGATTCATCGTTCCCGTGGCCGGAACCATTTCCCTCATGCCCGGAACCAGCTCAAATCCGGCTTTCAAGAGAGTTGACGTGGATGTTGAAACCGGTAAGGTCCAGGGCGTGTTCTAAGCCATAGGATTCTGTAACAACAGATATTTGTCACTGAGAAAAGAAAACGGCGTTCGGTCCAAAGGATCGAGCGCCGTTTTTATGTGAACCGGTTCTTGTTTTAAGCGTTCTGCATTTCACAGGCCAGAAGGGTATGTTTGCACAGGACCGACGTGGTCACGGACCCGACCCCGGCCGGTACGGGTGAAATTTTTTCGACAATGGGTTCCGCCTGGGCGAAATCAACATCCCCGCAGTATTTGCCGGGGTTGTCCGGGTCGGCATTGATGCCGACATCAATGACAATCTGGCCGGGTTTGACAAAGTCGGCCTTGACCATCTTTGCTCGGCCCACGGCAGCCACCAGAATCTCGGCGTCCTTGCAGACATCCGGCAGGTTCTGGGTTCTGGAGTGGCAGATGGTGACGGTGCCGTGTTCCCTCAGCAGCAGCATGGCCATGGGTTTCCCGACCACTAGAGACCGGCCGAGAACCACGCATTTCCGGCCTTTGATGGGGATATTATAAAAATGAAGCATTTCCATGCAGGCCGTGGGCGTACATGGCGGGAATCCCGTGGGATCATCGGTGAACACCTTGGCCGCACCGCCGATGGTGAGGCAGTCCACATCCTTTTCCACGGGAATCAGGGTTCTGATTTTTCTTTCATCCAGGGTTTTGGGAAGCGGGGAAAACATTAAAATACCGTTAACATCTTTTCTTGCCCCGATTTCTTTTACCGCCTTTTCAAAAGAGGCCTGGTCTATGGTTTCCGGGTATTCAAAAACCTCGGCATCCATGCCGACGCCCTGGCAGGTTTTTTTTGCCCCGCCTTCATAAAACAGATCGTCGGGCCGGGCGCCCACCCGGATAATGCATAGCTTGGGGGTGATTCCCCGTGTTTTCAGTTTTTCGACCCTGTTGATAAGCTCTGCCTTGATGGCATCTGCCACCGGTTTTCCTTTTAGGATTTCTGCCATTTTCGGTCTCCTTATTTTGTCAATTTGGAAAGCACAAGATTAAAGGTTGCATCGGCTATTTTGGTGCCGTCCGCCAGAAGCTGATTCATTTCTTCCCGGGTTTTCTTGACAAAATCCTGGTTTTTGATGGTGTTTAAATTGATGATCACATTGAGGCTTCCTGAAAGCAGGGCTGCCTTCATAAAGGCCACGCCGCAACCCACATCGGAGATGGCGATCATGGTGCCGATCTGACCCATTCTCTCATGGATTTTGATACCGGCATAGGCTTTGCGCATGATTTCCATGGGGACGGAGCAGGCGGTTATGCAGCATTCTTCCATGGTTTTGGCCTTGTATTCAATTTCCTCGGGAGTGTTCTTTGGCAGCCCATAGGCCTTGGAAAGGGGCTCAAACACTTCGGCATCCTTATCCACAAGGGCTTCAAGTTCTTTGATGATGACTGAACCCTTAGCGATCAGCTCTTTGACTTCTCCTTCAACATCGGCATATTTTTTCTTCCCAACCGTCAGATTTCCCACCATATTGGAAAGGGCCATACCAATCGCACCTCCCATGGCCGCCGCGCCGCCGCCGCCGGGGACAGGTTCTTTTGAGGCCAGGACAGTGTTGAAATCTTTACATGATTTATCGAGCATTGACATCTTAGTGGTCTCCTTTTTGTTTAATTGATGATAGTTTAGCCTTTGATCCAAAACACCTATAGCGAACCCCTTTTTATCTGTCAAATCAAATTTGCCGGATTAAAAGTTTATTTTTTCCAGGGAATTATCTGAGAATGAATGTGAAAGAAAGGCTTTGAATACTGTCATCATGGAGAGATATTTTCATGATATGAGGGCCTGACCCATTGGGAGGATAGCGGAATCTTATGGGACCCGGCCCCATCGGTTCCATCCGTTCGTTGCGGAAAGCCGGCTCAGGGATTAAAGGCTCGATTTCTCCTTTGAAAGCCCTCATACCCGTAGAATAAGGATGGGGTTTCCGGGTTTCGGGGCTGTGCTCTTGAGTCATCCGGTCATGATTCCGTCGCCGAACAGGATCGGAAAGCACTGAATAGGCCTCTTGAACGGCACGAAAATGAGAATCGTCTTCACCATAATGATCCGGGTGGAATTCTTTGGCCAGCCTACGATAGGCGTCTTTAATTTCAACCGGGCTGGCATTGGATTGAAGCCCGAGGATAAGATAATAATTTTTCGGCATGGCCACCCTCCTGATAACCATTGTTTGGACAAGTAGGTTGAATACAAAATAAAATAAGATAATTTGTATTACTTTGTCAATTATAATTTAAATTGTAATGAATATTAAATGGATATGGTATTTTATATGATGATTTATTGTCCTTTGATTTTCGTCAATCAAAGGATGGCAAATGAATATTTAAGATGGTATTATAGGTCATCCTAAGGCCAAAAAGGTATTTTTCGGCATCCATATTCAGCAATCATTTAACATTAAAGGGGTCGGTATGGACAGGCTAGACGCAATTTTTTCACCGGAGACCATTGCGGTCATCGGGGCATCAAACCAGAAGGGAAAGGTGGGGCATGATATCTTTGCCAATATCCTGTCCGGCGGATACACCGGGACCCTCTATCCCGTGAATCCAAAAGCAAAATCCGTATTGAGCGTAAAGTGCTATGCCGGCATCGGCAATATCCCTGATCCCATTGACCTGGCCATGATTATTCTTCCACCCAAGGCCGCCTTAGAGACGGTCAAGGAATCCATTGCCAAGGGCGTGAAAGGCATCGTGATTGTTTCCGCCGGGTTCAAAGAAGTGGGAGGAGAAGGGGCCAGGATCGAAAAGGAAATCAAGGCCCTGTGTGCGGCTGCCCGGGTAAGGCTGGTGGGGCCCAATTGTCTGGGGGTCATCAACCCGTCTCCAAAGGTGTCTTTGAATGCCAGCTTTTCTTCGCGGATGCCGGCGGCCGGAAATGTGTCCTTTATTTCCCAGAGCGGAGCCCTATGCACGGCCGTATTGGATTATGCCGCAGATAAGGGATTCGGTTTTTCCAAATTCATTTCCATCGGCAACAAGGCCGACGTGGATGAACTGGACCTACTCAGGTATTACCACAACGACCCGGACACCGATGTGGTCATGATATATATGGAAGAATTGAGTCGGGGCGCCGAAGAATTTATCACCGAAGTCCGGGAAATGACCTCGGGGACCCATCCCACCCATGTCATTGCCATCAAGTCCGGCTCCTCCGATGCCGGGGCCAGGGCCGCCGCCTCCCACACCGGGGCACTGGCAGGCTCAGATGCATTGTATGACGCCATTTTCAATATGTCGGGCATCCTCCGGTGCGCCACCGTAAACCAGTTGTTTGATTATGCCCAGGCCTTTGCCGCCAATAAATACCCCACAGGGGACAGGATCGCCATTATCACCAATGCCGGCGGTCCCGGTATTATCGCCACGGACATGAGCGAGCAGTCTGGCCTGAGGCTGGCCAAATTCTCCGATGAAACCATACGGGAACTTAAAAAATACCTGCCTGCCACGGCTAATTTTTATAACCCTGTGGATGTCATCGGGGATGCGGCCCGGGACCGGTATGAAAATACCCTGGCCACGGTATTGAGCGACCGGGGGGTGGACGCGGCCCTGATCATCCTGACTCCCCAATCCATGACCGATGCCATCGGCACGGCCGAAGCCATTGTCCGCATCGCCAAACATACCATCAAGCCCATTGTCTGCGCCTTCATGGGGGTGGTGGACGTATCCGACGGGGTAAAGCTTCTGCAGAAGCACCGGGTCCCGGTGTACCAGTTCCCGGAAAGTGCGGCCCGATCCCTGGGCGCCTTGAGACAGGGGATGAAATGGCTGTTCAGAAAAATCCTGCCCCAGTTTGATCTGACCTATGATACGGAAAGAGCCCATAAAATTATCCAAGACAGCCTGGCTGCCGGGAAAACCGTTCTGGGGGAGCTGGATGGAAGCGAGCTGCTTCAGTGCTACGGCTTTAAAACCCTTCCCATGGCCCTTGCCAAAAATAAGGCCGAGGCCTGCGGCCTGGCGGCAAAGATCGGGTATCCGGTGGCCATGAAAATCGTCTCCCCGGATATTCTTCACAAGACCGATGCCGGCGGCGTCAGGGTGGGAATTGAGGATAAAGCCGAAATTGAATCAAGTTTTGATGCCATGATGGAAAAGGCCCGTGCCTTTAACCCGGATGCGAAAATCGAAGGGGTCCTGATCCAGAAAATGGCGCCCAGGGGAAAAGAAGTGATCCTGGGGTTGTCCAGGGACCCGGTCTTTGGGCATGCGGTCATGTTCGGACTGGGCGGCATTTTTGTTGAGGTTTACAAGGATGTGGTCTTCCGCCTGTCCCCCATGGGAAGGAATGTGGCTCGGAGAATGGTGAGAAGCATCAAGGGGTATCCGATTTTAAAAGGGCTCAGGGGAGAAAAACCTTCGGATATTGAAGCCCTTGAAAAACATATCGTGTCCTTGAAAGCCATGGCGGACCATCATCCCATGATCAAAGAGCTGGACATCAACCCCCTGTTTGTCCATGAAGAAGGCCAGGGCGCAACCGTGGCGGATATTATTATCCGGCTGGAAACACAGGAGGGCTGATCATTATCCTTTACCCGTTTATTTCAAAGGTTCCTGAACCTGTTCAGACATTGCCGGGTAAGGAAAGAACCGAAGCCCTAAGCCGTCTGGCAAGGGAATGTGTGGCTGCCTCTGCTCTTAAATCAAATTTGGCCGTCGGCGCCTTTGAAACCGATGAATCCGGCGCACCCCTGCCGTCCAACGGCGTCTTCTGGTCCCTCAGCCATAAACCGGAATATGTGGCCGGTGTTGCCTCGGCAAAGGAAGTGGGCATTGATCTTGAACGGCTCAAGCCCGTTTCCCATGCTTTGTTCAGAAGGATCGTGGATGAAACAGAAGCCCTCTGTTTTCCGGGCCGGGACAGGACCCATATTTTTTTCAGGGTGTTTACAGCCAAGGAAGCAGTGTTGAAAAAAACAGGGGTCGGGATGAGGGGGCTGTCAAAGGTAAAAATTCAAGAAGTATGGGATGACAGGAATCTTCTGGTCCGGTATTTGGATAAAAAATACCAGATTGAACATTTTTATTTTGACGGTTACCTTGCATCTGTGACAAAAGAGAATCTGGATATTGAATGGCATTTCAGATAAAACCATAATTCAAGGAGAAATAAAAATGGCCGAAGGAAAAGGGTTTGTCATGAGTGAGGCCACAGCAGCAGGCCCGCTGCCGAAAGTGGATTTTTCAAGTTTTATTTTATCCTTATATTCATCCGGGCTGGTTCAACTGGGTAAGGTTGAGGACCCCACCACCGGGAAAAAATCAAAGGATCTCAAGCTTGCAAGACACACCATTGACATGATTGCCATGCTGGAAGAAAAAACAAAGGGGAATCTGACCGAGGACGAAAAAAATCTTCTCAAAGCCCTTTTAAGTGAAATCAGGATTGCCTTTGTCGAGGCCAAGGCTTGACCCTGAAGTTTACATCCTTTGCAAAGATCAATCTGTTCCTCTATATCACATCAAAAAGAGAGGACGGATATCATACCCTGTATTCTCTCATGACGCCCATTGATCTTTGCGATGACCTTTATCTGGACTTTGATGCAGAAGGAACAAAGGTCGTCTGTACCCATCCCCGGGTCCCGGAAGATGAATCCAATCTGGCCCATAGGGCGGCAGACCTTTTTTTTCAGGCCCTGGGAGAAAAAGGGCATGAAACACACGGTGTTTCCATTGAGATCGTCAAGCGGATCCCGCCCGGCGGAGGCCTCGGGGGGGGCAGCAGCAACGCTGCCACGGTTTTGACCGCATTAAACGATTACCATCACCAACCGTTTTCAAAACCTGAATTAATGAAAATGGGACTGGGTCTGGGCGCCGACGTTCCTTTTTTCATGTTCAATGGCCCGGCCATTGTCCAGGGCATTGGTGAGCAGCTTGAAAAACCGCCTGATCTTCTCCCCTATCACCTTGTCCTGAGCGACCCCGGAGTCGCTGCGGAGACGGCAGCAGTATACAAAAGATTTGATTTTGAATTGACATCAACCCAAAAATATAATATGAATGCTGGTTTAAATGTATTGTTAAGGGGACGGGAATTTGATGCAGGGGCATGGATGCACAATGATCTTGAAGGACCGGCGTGCAGGCTTTACCCCGAAATCAGGGAAACAAAAGAAGAGATGGAGTTGTTGCTGCACACAAAGGTGCGGATGACGGGAAGCGGCTCATCTCTTTTTGCACTTTTTCAAGCCCGCAGGGAAGCGCAAAAGGGTTGTGAAATCCTCCTGGCTAAATGGGGCGGGAGCAATAGAAAGATTTTTCTTTCCTCCTTTGGCGGATAGGATGAGTTTATTGTACTGGGGCGTCGTCAAGCGGTAAGACACAGGGTTTTGATCCCTGCATTCAGAGGTTCGAATCCTCTCGCCCCAGCCATATATTTATATTTTTAAAAAGAGAATTTTTTTATGAACGGCTTGTCCATTTTTGCAGGAAATTCAAATCTTCCTCTTGCGAGCAAGATTTCCGAATATCTTTCAAAGCCTTTGGGAAGGATGAAAGTCAACCGGTTCAGTGACGGAGAAATTCAGGTTGAAATTCATGAGAATGTCCGGCGCCAGGAGATTTATGTGATCCAATCCACAAGTTATCCGGTGAACGACAATCTTGTGGAATTGCTGCTCCTGATCGATGCGTTCAAACGGTCTTCGGCCAGTAAGATCACGGCAGTGATTCCTTATTTT
>Ga0208968_1000600_pt1 | contig 22561 bp, 19 predicted proteins | sample RifOxyA3_FD_184031 | JGI IMG/M metagenome (GOLD analysis project Ga0208968, IMG submission 184031) | Groundwater microbial communities from Rifle, Colorado - Rifle Oxygen_injection A3 (SPAdes) | ecosystem: Environmental > Aquatic > Deep subsurface > Groundwater | place: Rifle, Colorado, United...
GGTCGGCCCGGCGGCCCCAGGGCGGGGTAATGGCCAGGTTGGCCTGGACGTCGTTGCAGGCCTGGACGCACCGGCCGCAAAGGATGCAACGGGAAAAATCCCTCACAATGATGGGAGTTGCGTCATCCAGGGGATGGCCTTCCCAGGCCAGATGGTCCTGTTTCACATGTACATCATACTCAACGGCCAAATCCTGGAGCCGGCAGTCACCGTAGGCCGGGCAAAGGCCGTCATGCCAGGGCTGGTCCATGATGCCCTTCTGGTTTGAATTCCAGGAATCGGCCGGGGATTGCATGACCAGGCAGTTATGGGCGCCGGAGGCCACCAGCATCTCGATGATGGTTTTTCTGGCTTCATGAACCCTGGGGCTGCGGGTCATGATCTTCATGCCTTCACCGGCAGGGGTCTCGCAGGCGGGCAAAAGCTCCTCGGCCCCGTCCACTTCCACCACGCAGATCCGGCACTGGCCCGTGGGCGTACAGCCGGCCAGGTAGCACAGGGTCGGGATATGGATATTGTTTTTCCGGGCCACTTCCAGAATGGTCTGGCCGGGCTGGAATTCCAGGGTGTTATGATTAATGCTGAGAATCGGCATTTGAATTCCTTTCATCTTAAAATAGTCCGCTCTCCCTAGAGGGCAGCCACAAGAATACGGTAACAGCGCAGGCAGCGGTTAGCCTCCTGTCTGGCCTGGGCCGGGGAGAATCCGGCTTCCACCTCATCAAAGCTCTGAACCCGGGTTTCGGGAGCCAGAACCGGAGCTTCCTCCCGCCGGGTCACCCCGGGGTAGGGCAGGGGCGGGTCGGTTTCAAACAGGGCCGGATTTTCGGTCAGGGTTTCCATCATGTCCCCGGGCCCGGGTGTGCAATCCCCGGTATCCAGAAAACGGACAATGGATCCGGCCCCGTATTTGCCGGCCGCCAGGGCCCGGATCAGGATATCCGGCCCGGTGGTGCAGTCTCCGCCGCCAAAGATATGGGGCTCCTGGGTCTGGCCCGTGGTTTTATCCGCCACCAGAGTGTTCCATTCACTGACCACGGCCTGGGGCAGGAATTGGTCCACGGCGCAGGCCTGGCCGATGGCCGGGATGACGGCGTCGCAGGCCATGACAAATTCCGAGCCTTCAATGGGCACGGGCCGCCGCCGGCCGCTTTTATCCGGTTCTCCCAGTTCCATGCGCAGGCATTTGAGGCCCGAGACCTTTCCGTCGGCATCGGCCTGGACCTCGATGGGGGCCATGAGTATGTGGAAATTCACTCCTTCTTCCCGGGCTTCCGTGATTTCCAGGGCATCGGCCGGCATTTCGGCTTCTGTGCGGCGGTAGATGAGGTTCACATCGGTGAAACCAAGTCGCCGGGCAGTTCTGACGCAGTCCATGGCCACGTTGCCGCCGCCGACCACCGCCACCCGGTTGCCGTTGAGGGGTTTTCCCCCCCGGGCGGCCCTGGCCAGGAAATCCACACCGGGCATGAAATTTTCATATCCCTGATCTTCCCCCTTGCAGTTCATGCGGGTGGGTCCGGGGGCGCCGGCTCCAACGAACACGGCCTTATACCCCTGACCGGCCAGGTCTTCCAGGGTGATGTCCCGGCCCACACGGGTATTGTATTGGATGACGGTTCCCAGTTGCTCGACTTTGGCGGTTTCGTGGGCGATGACCTCCCTGGGAAGCCGGTAGGAGGGAATGCCGTAGGCCGCCATGCCGCCCGGGCCTTCCTGGGCCTCGAAGATGGTGGTTTTTATGCCCCGGTGTCCCAGGTAATAGGCGCAGGAAAGACCGGCCGGGCCCGCACCCACAATGGCCACTCGTTCAGGCCGCGTGGGCGGCGTCAAGGGCTTCGGGGTCAGGCGGCCTTCCATTTCCCGGTCCGCCAGGAAGCGTTTCAATCCCTTGATGGCCAAAGCCTCATCCAGGTTGCCTCTCCGGCATCGGGTTTCACAGGGCCGCACGCAGACCCGGCCGATGGTGCCGGGCATGGGGCAGTCCTCCCGCACTCTGTCCATGGCTTCCGACCATCGGCCCATGCGGATGTTTTCCAGGTAAAAGGGGATATCCACATGGGAGGGGCAGGCGGCCACGCAGGGAGCGGTGACCAGGGAGGTATACGCTTGGCCCTCTTCCGCACTTTTTGTACCCTTGGCTGCTGCCTCAAAATTCTTGCTAAAGGCTTCCATCAGGTCCAGAACCGGGCGGGCCAGGGTCCGGCCGATATCGCACCGCGCGGTTTGGCTGATCTGAAGGGCCAGAAATTTGAGGCGGGTCAGGTCTTCCGCCTTGCCCCGGCCTTGTGTCAGACCTTTGGCCAGGCCCGCCATCTGCACGGTTCCCAGGCGGCAGGGGGTGCATTGGCCGCAGGACTCATCTTTGGCCTTTTCCAGATAGGCGGCCAGGAAGGCCACGGCATCTATGCTCTTATCCCAGACCTTGATACCGTTCCATCCCATGATGGCCCTGGGCGTCGTCCGCCCCAGCCACTTTCCCATATCCAGAGCGGATAGATCCGGGTCCCGGGCCTTTCCGTTCCATGTATCGATTTCCGGATGACGCATATAAGCCCCCTTTGTATGAATGGATCAAAACACATCCATTATATCTGTATGCCCGCTTCCCGTCCAGGCAGGGCGTCGATTTATTGTTTATGGTTATGTCTTGACTGACATAACGATTCTATTTAGTATGGGTTGCCGGGTTTGTCAAGAAAGGATAAAGAGGAAAATCTTTCTTTTTTAAGACTGCGGCGGTATGGTCTACGACAGGGAACAAGACAGGGAAAAGGACAAGTCCAAAAAAGGAGGGTCAAATGACAGGATTTTTACGGATAAAAAGCCATATGATCGTTGCAGGCCTTTGCCTGCTCTTGTGTGTGGGCCAGATCCGGGCCGGGGATAGGGTCCTTCCCGAACGGATTATTCAGAATCTTACTGAAACCCCCTTCAGCAGCCAGGCCGTTACCTGGCGGACAAGGGAGAAAAGCCTTTCCCCCAGGGCTGAAATCATGCCGGTATCGGATCTCCTGAATCCGGAAATCCGGCCCAGGTCTTTTCCTGCCCTTTCCTCTGCCATGGCTCTGGATGACAAAGCCGGTGTTTTTCAGCATTCCGTTGTCTTTAGCGGCTTGCTTCCGGGGACAGTCTATGCCTACCGGGTGGGGGAGGACCCGTTCTGGAGTGAATGGAACCAGTTCAAAACCGCTCTGGACAAGCCGGAACCCTTTACCTTTCTGTATTTCGGAGATGTCCAGGAAGAGGTGTTCTCCATGTGTTCCCAGGTTTTCAGGGCGGCTTTTCAGAAAGAGCCCGAAGCCAGGTTCTGGCTCTTTGCCGGGGACATGGTGGACAACGGCCCCGATGACCGGCTCTGGGGAGAATTTTTTTCAGCCCTGGGATGGATTTCCCGCACCACGCCCCTGGTCCCTGCGGCGGGCAACCACGAATACCCGGACCCGCGGAAAACCCCAGCGGACCAGCGCCGCATCACTTCCCTGTGGCGGCCCCAGTTCACCCTGCCGGAAAACGGGCCCGAAGGCCTTGAGGAGACCGTGTTCCGCTTTGATTACCAGGGCCTGCGTGTGGTGGTGTTGAACGGCAATGAAAAAATTCCGGAACAGGCCCTCTGGCTTGAAGGCGTTTTGTCCAACAACCCGCAGGCCTGGACCATTGTGGTCATCCACCAGCCCGTGTATCCCATTTCACAGCGCAAAACCCATACCGATTTCCAGGGCCTTCTGGTTCCGGTTTTTGACCGGCATTCCGTAGATCTGGTTCTCCAGGGCCATGACCACGGCTATGCCCGGACCCTTTCCCTGAAAAATCACCAGCCGGTTTCCGAAAAAGAAAAGGGAGTCGTCTATATCATTTCCAACAGCGGGCCTAAATTTTATCCGCCCGGCGACCGGTATGAGCATCTCATGGCCAGGACCCTGCCCCGCACCATCAGCTTCCAGTCCGTCCGGGTGGAAAACAATACCTTGCAGTATCGGGCCTATAACCTGACCAAAGAACCGGTGGACGCCTTTGAGATCAAAAAATAAACGCCCCGGTTCCGGCCCGGCATTTGCAAGCGTGTCTTTGTGTTTACGGCGCGCATTTCTCCAGTTTGACGGCGCAGACCTTATAATCCGGTGTTTTGGAGACCGGGTCGAGAAAGGTGCCCAGAACCTGGTTTGAATTTGCATTCTGGAAATGGAAATCCATGAACAGCGAACCCGGAGGCACAATTTCCCCGATGCGGACAGGGGTGACCACCTCTCCCCGCCGTGAAATCACCTTGATAGAGTCTCCGTTTTTGAGCCCCAGGGTCATGGCATCGGCTGTATTGACCTGGGCCACGGGTTCGGGAAATTCATTTTGCAGGGTTTTGCACCGGCTCGTCATGGTGCTGGTGTTATAATGGGCATACCTTCGCCCAGTGGTCAGGGTAAAGGGATACTCGTTGTCCGGTTCGTCTTTTGAAGCTTGGTGCTCAATGGCATGGAATTTCCCCTTGCCCCGGGTGAACGCGCCGTCCCGGTGCAGAAAGCGGGTGCCCGGATGTTCCGAAGACGGGCAGGGCCACTGGATGCCTTCAAATCCGATCCGGTCATAGGATAATCCGGAAAAGCTGGGGGTCAGCGCCGCCATTTCCCGGAAGATGTCTTCGGCCGATTCATATTTCATTGCAAGCCCCATCCGAGTTCCCAGTTCGGAAAAGATCTTCCAGTTGGGCAGGGCCTGTCCCGGCGGGTCAACCGCCTTTCTGACCCGCTGGACCCGCCGTTCCGTATTGCTGAAGGTTCCGTCCACCTCGGCCCAGCAGGCGCCGGGCAATACCACATGGGCCATTTCCGCCGTGGAGGTCAGAAAAATGTCCTGAACCACCAAAAATTCCGCAGACTCCAGGGCATGGCGGACATGGTGGGTATTGGGGTCACCCTCCACGGAATTTTCGCCGAAGATATACAGCCCCTTCATGGACCCCTCGATGAGACCGTCCATCATGTCCGGGATGGTTTTGCCCAGGCGGGGAGACAGCTCCATCCCCCAGGCATCCTGGAATTTCTTCTGGACATGCAGATCCGTCACCGGCTGGTAGCCGGGGTAGACATTGGGCAGAGCCCCCATATCGCAGGCACCCTGGACATTGTTCTGGCCCCGCAGGGGATTCACCCCGCTGGAGGGTTTGCCGATCTGGCCCGTGAGCATGGCCATGTTGGCAAGGGTCTTGACATTGTCCACCCCGAAGGAATGTTCGGTGATACCCAGGGTGTAACAGATACTGGAATTTTTGGATGAGGCATAGAGCCTGGCCGTTTCCTTGATGTCCGCAACAGGGACGCCGGTGATGGCGGACACCCGTTCCAGGGTATAGGGGCGGATGGTGGCTTTTAAGGCTTCAAAATCCTCGGTATGGGCAGCGATGAAGTCCTTGTTGTGAAGGTCCGTATTCAGGATCTCATTCATGACCCCGTTGAAAAAAGCAATGTCCGTGCCGTAATTCAATTGGATATGGATATCGGCAAATTCGGCCAATTGTATTTTTCTCGGGTCCACCACGATGAGGACGGCGCCTTTTTCCTTTGCCCTGAACATGCGGTAGGCGATGAGGGGATGGGCTTCCGTGGTATTGGACCCGACCACCAGGAGGCAATCGGTATCTTCAATTTCAGGAATGGAATTGGTCATGGCCCCACTTCCAAACGACGCGGCAAGACCTGCCACGGTGGGGGCGTGTCAGAGCCGGGCGCAGTGATCGATATTATTGGTCTGAAAAGCCGTCCGGCAAAATTTCTGACAGAGATAATTTTCTTCATTGGTGCTGCGGGCCGAACTGAAAAAACCGATGCTGTCCCCGCCGTAGGTATTCTTTATCCTGGAAAAATTGGATGTAACGGCTTCAAAGGCCTCATCCCAGGTTGCCTTTTCCAGTTTGCCTTTTTTCCGGACCAGGGGATGGGTGAGACGGTCCGGGCTGTGGACAAATTCATGGGCCGTCTGCCCCTTGATGCACAATTTGCCCTGGTTCATATTTTTTTCCTTTGAGGGCAGGGTGTCCGTCAGTCTGCCGTCAAGCACTTCCAGCAGCATCTGGCATCCGCATCCGCAATAGGGGCATGTGGTTTTCACACATCGGTAATCCATTTAACCAAAATCTCCTTCATTCAAGATGGGTAATATTCTTTATTCAGGCGCCTTGCCGCACAAATCCATGCCGGGTGTTCAGGAGCCGGACAATTTTTTCACCGTGACAAAATGTTCCTGGTAAGCAATGGCTCCGCCGGCCGGGTCCCAGATATCCAGGCCTCCCTTCATGAATTTGTTGTCGGCCAGCCCCTTGCAGTAAGCCCGGCTTTCCGCCGGCAGCCGGTGGCCGAATCCATGGACCACAAAAACCGCTTCGGGATGGATCATGTCGGTCACATAAGCCGCGATGGTTTCCGAATAGCCGTTTTGACTCACTTCCACCCTGTCATTGTTGGCGATACCCAGTTTTGCAGCGGCCTTTTGGTTGATCCAGAGGACATTTTCAGGCATCTGCTCAAACAGCAGGGGATTGTTGACGGTATGGCCCTGGGTATGCAGCGCGCAGCGGCCGAAGGTCAGGCGGAACCGGCCTTCCGACGGAGTTTTGGGGGAGACATAGGGTTTGAGGGACATGAGGCCGTTGTCTTCCAGTTTTTTGGTGATAATGTCCATTCGGCCGGTATCGGTCTTGAACCGGATTTCCCCGATGTCCCTGTAAATCGCCTTGTCCGACAGCGGCACCACGCCGGTGGCGTTAAAATCCGCCGCAGACACCCCCGTGCCTTCCAATTGGAATTTCCACAGGTCTTCCACCCGGTCAAAGGTCAGGGCCTTGAGCCCCATCCGCCGGGCCAGGCCCGAGATGATTTCCCAGTCGGCCTTGGTGTCATACCGGGGTTCCACGGCCCGTTGGCGGACAAAGAACCTCGGGGCTAATCCGTTTTGGGTGGCGATGATGCTTTCCCTTTCCAGATAGGGGGACAGGGGCAGGACCACGTCCGAATGCCAGGCCGTATCCGACCAGCTAAAGGTGACGGACACCAGAAGGTCCAGCTTCTCCCAGATGGCTTTTATGCGGTCGGGTTCGGGATAGCCCATAAGAGGGTCATGGCGGTAAGCGATATACGCCTTTATCGGATAGGGGGACTGGGTATCCATGGCCTGGTAGAGCAGGTGGGCCAGGCCCGGTCCTTCCTCAAACTGGGGATATTTCCACCCCACGCCGTCGGCCCGTTTTTCCGTGGGTTTGGGATAAAGGTCCATGAAACTGTTAAGGCCTTTTGCGCCCACGTCTTTGGGCGTATTGACAAAGGGCAGCCCTCCTTTGGCCCCGTAAGCCCCCAGGAGGGCATTGATGATATAGATGGTCCGGCAGACATAAAAGGAATCCGTGTAGCGGGCCGCCATCCATCCCGGGTGCCAGATGACGGCCGGGGCTGCTGCGGCCAGTTCCCGGACAAAACGCCGGATCTCATCGGCCTGGATGCCGGTTTCCTGTTCAGCCCATTCCAGGGTATAGGGCCGGACAAAATCTTCCAGTTCGGCGACCCCGGTCATATAGGTTGAGGCAACGTGTTCGTTATAGAGTCTCTTTGCCAGAAGTTCCCGGATCACGGCCAGGTTAAAGGCATAGTCGGCGCCGGGCCGGATCATCATCCATTGGGTGGCCTTGGAAGCGGAGACATTGGCCCTTATATCGATGACCGTCAGCTTGCATCCTTTTTCCATGGCATCGGTCAGGTTGTTGACCTCCTGCACATTGACGGCCTCAAAGATATTCCTGAATTGCAGCACCACATGGCGGGCGTTCTTAAAATCATAGGATACGGATTTGCGTCCCATGCCGGTCAGGGACAGGGCCGCATGCTGGACATTCCGGGCGCAGGACGAATCATGGTTGACATAGTTGGGGGTTCCGATGCCGCGCAGAAAGGCCCGGTGAAAATCCCGGAAGGGGCCGCCGCGGTCGGAAAAGGCAATGGCCCTGGCGCCATACTCCTCGCTGATCCGGGATAAACCCCCGGCCACATAATCAAAGGCTTCATCCCAGGAGACTTTCTTCCATTTGCCCTCTCCGCGGTTGCCTGCACGGATCATGGGATATTGGGGGCGTTCATCGTCATTGATCAGGGCTTTTCCGGCGGCCCCCCTGGGGCAGACCGCCCCTTTCATGGCCGGGATATGGGGGTTGCCCTTGATAAAGCTTACTCGTCCGTTCTCAACCGCCACCTGGATGGGGCATCGCACCGTACACATCCCGCACACACTGAATACCGAACCTGCCGTCATGATCTTCCTTCCCGGCGCCACAGGCAGACCCGGTCGGCCCGGCGACGCCGTAACGCTCAACGATAATATAGTTGATAACAGCCAACCGTTTACCATAAGGCCCACCTTATGTCAATAATGATATAAGGTGGGGATCCGGGTCAGCTTGAAACCAGGTGGGACACATAGGTGTTGGCCGGAGCGGTTTTAACCTGCTCGGGGGAGCCGGTCTGGGTGATTTTGCCGTGCTCATAAATGATGATCCGGTCCGAGACGGCGGCGGCCTCGTCAAAATCATGGGTCACCAGGATGGCGGGGATATTGAAGCTTTCTTTCACTTCTTTTAAGAATTCCCTCATCTCCAGGCGGAGGGGACGGTCCAGGGCGGAAAAGGGCTCATCCAGGAGCAGCATTTTCGGCCGCCGGATCAGGGCCCGGGCAAAGGCCACCCGCTGCTTCTGCCCCCCGGATATTTCGGACGGGTATCTTTTCTCAAGCCCGGCGAGTTTGAAGGAGCGGATCAGGTCCCGGGCCCGGTCCTGTTTTTCTTTTCCGGAGAGAAGGGGGGCCCCGTAGAGGATGTTCTGCCATACCGTCATGTGGGGGAAAAGGGCCAGGTCCTGGAAAACATAACCGAAAAGCCTTTTCTGGGGAGGCAGATCCGTTTTGGACAGGGAATCAAAATACAGGGTGTCGTCCAGGCGGACGAATCCTGAATCTGGCTTTATCAGGCCTGCTATTAACTGGAGGGTCATGGATTTCCCGGCCCCGGAAAACCCGAAGAGAACAGCCGGTTCATGGCCGATTTCCCATTCAATGTCCAAAGAAAATCCATTGACCTTTTTTTGCAGATTGACGTAAAGCCCCATCAGAACGTCCTTTTTGAATACCGGTTGGCAATGTAGAGGAAAAGCCCGGATATCAGGGTCATGAGCATTACCAGCCCATGGGCCTTGTTCCATTCTCCGCTGCCGGACAGGCTGTATATGGCGATGGGCATGGTCTCGGTCTTGCCCGGCAGGTTTCCGGCCAGCATGAGGGTGGCCCCGAATTCTCCCATGGAACGGGCAAAGGCGAGCACGGCCCCGGCGATAATCCCCCGTTTTGCCAGGGGAAGAATCACCTTCAGGGCCGTGTTGATTTCGGAATGCCCCAGGGTGTAGGAGGCATTGATGAGATTTTTGTCAACAGACTCAATGGCCGCCCTAGCCGTCTTGATCATCAGGGGCAGGGCCACCACATAGGATGCAAGGACGGCTGCATACCAGGTGAACATGATGGTCCACCCGGTCCATTGGTAGACAAAGCCGCCCAGGAGTCCGTTCCTGCCGAAAACGATAATCAGATAATAACCCGTGACCGTGGGCGGTAGCACCAGGGGCAGGGTGAAGAGCATATCCAGCACCTCCCGGCCCTTAAATTCTTTCCGGGCCAGGAGATAGGCTAGGGGTATCCCGGTCACCACGATGAGGAGGGTTGACAGGCAGGCCACCTGCAGGGACAGGCGCACGGAAAAAAGAACGGATTCCATGGACCTAGTTGCCGGATTTGAAACCGTGTTTTTGCAGGACGGCCCGGCCCTCATCGGACAGGAGCAGGGCAATAAACGCCTTGGCTTCGGCTTCGTTTTTTGATCCTTTGACTACGGCAACAGGGTAAACAACGGGTTTATGGCTGGGTTCAGGGGCAGCAGCCACAACCCTCACTTCCTTGGACCGGGCCGCAGCATCGGTGGCATAGACCACCCCTGCATCCGTTTCATTCCTGGCCACATAATCCAGGACCTGCCGCACATTTTCCGTGTAGATGAATTTATCCTTGATGGACCCCAGGATATTGTAGAAAGTAAAGACATCTTCTGCATATCGCCCGGCTGGAACGCTCTTGGGGTTTCCCACGGCAATCTTTTTGATCTCTGCAGAATTTAACCCCTCAAAGGAATTAAGGCTTGTTTTGGCATCGGCCGGAACAACCAGAACCACGGAGTTCAAGGCAAAATCGGCCCGGGTGCCGGCCAGGGTCAGCCCCTGACTGTTGGCCTCGTCCATATCCTTTTTGGCCGCAGAGGCGAAGATGTCCACGGGCGCCCCGCCGGCAATTTGCTTGAGAAGGTCGCCCGAGGCCGCAAAATTAAGGACACAGGTTGTGCCGGTTTTGGATTCATAGAGCTTGCCGATTTCCTCAAAGGTATTTTTCAGGCTCATGGCGGCGGATACGGTGATTTCCTTTGAACCTGCAAAGGCAAAGGAAGATAGTCCTGTGTAAAGCAAAGCGATTAAAAGATAAGCGATTCCTGTTTTTTTCATTATGAGTCTCCTATGATTTTTCCGTGGGGATCAGGGTGTATTTTTTTCCAAATTTTATAAAATGCGGGGTTCCGCCGCCTTCCAGGATGGCCTGGCGTGCACCGGGGATATCCGTGACCCGGGTTCCGGCCATGGCATGGACGCCCCTTCGAAAAGCCGGGTCCGGGAGCCAGCCGGCCGACGGCCCCACCACGCCGATGAACCGGGCTGACCGGGCAGAGGCAAGAGCCTCGTCAAAATCCCCGACAGCAGCGCTTGATCCGGTGATGATGAGCACATCCACCTGGGCCAGGTCTTTAATATTCCGGCTCATGGCAGGGCCGTGGCCCATGATTCCCTGGAGCAGGGAAGGGTTGTCGTCCACAATGATGAGGGAAGCGGCATGTTTTTTCAGAAACGGCAGAAAGGGGCCGATATTTCCCATCATCCCCACTTTCAGCCTTTCTTTTTTGATCGGCAGCAGATCCAGGAAATCCGTGTCGGAAAACCTGTATTTTTCAGGCTCTTGATCCATGATGACCTTTGAAACGGCGTTGACCGCAGCGATCCCCACGCTTTTTTCCAGGGGATTCGGGGACAGCATGAGTTCGGCCAGTTCAAGGACGGGCTTTTGGGCCAGGGTTCCGGCGCTTTGATAATGCACGCAGGAATCGGCGCCGGACCGGGGGGTGAAACAGACCCCCAGGGTATTGTTTTCCAGTTCAACCAGGGTATATCCCAGGGAGATGGCCACCAGGTTGACCTTGGGAAGGGATTTCAGACAAGCGGAGCGGGTCCGGACTTCTGCAACGATTTCTTTATTTAATGGAGGCATATTTTTCTTCGATCTTCAAATTTTAAAACCATCTCCCTGGATTTTATCAGCCCGCCTTTCCAAAGGAACAGGCCGGAAATCTGCATGGCTTGCAGTTGAGGCAGAGGCCGCCGTGGCTCAGGCGGGCCAGATCCCTTGGCCCCGGTTTTTCCCCGGCCATGATCCTCGGCAGGATCAGGTCAAAAATAGTGGTCTTATGATAGAGGCCGCAGGCCGGAAGCCCCATGATGGCCGTATTTTTGTGATACCCCAAAAGAAACATGGCCCCCGGAAGCACGGCTGCGGAATAGTGGATCTGTTCAAAGCCCGAATCCTCGATCCCGGCTTTTGTCACATCGTCCGGGTCCACGGACATGCCGCCGGTGGTGATGATGAGATCGGTGTCCTTTTCAAGATAGTTCCGGATCTGGGCGCTGATCATGTCCCGGTCGTCGGGAAGGATGACGGCTTCTTCCAGGGTGGCCCCCAAATCCGTTGTCTTCTGCTCCACAATGGCCTTGAATTGATCCTTGATCAGTCCCTTATAGACTTCATTCCCGGTGATGATGAGACGGATTTTCAGCGGTTGGAAGATTTTGACGCTCAGAATAGGGTAATTCTCCCCGGCAAAATTCACGGCTGCATCAAGATCGGTCCGGTGAATCACCAGGGGGATGGCCCGGGTGGCCGCAAGGCTCTGGTTTGCTTTGACGGCCGCATGGGTGTGGATGGAAGCGCACATCACATCCTGGAGCATATTGAATTCTTCCAGGGCCTGAACCTTGACTTTAAACAGACCGGGGTATTCAGCCCTCAGTTCCAGTTTTCCCTCCGCCGGAGAAGCGGAAAAGGTGACGCCGGGTCCTGACAGGGCAGCGGCAAGCTCCAGCACTGCGCCATCTTCATGCACCTCATCGTTTGCGAGATCCAGAATATAGAGATTGTTTTTGCCCATGCGCATGAGCCGGCACAAATCCCCGGAGGTTATTTTATGGCCTTTTTTAAAGGCCGGGCCCTTGGATTCTCCGGGGATGACCTCGGTCATGTCATGGGCCAGGGTGGTGCCCACAGCCTCTTCAACGGGGATGGTCCTGAAGGCGGGGTCTCTTTTGGGTTTACACATTTTTCTTTCCTTGTGGAGTGACGGGTTGGTAATAGGTTCCCAGGGCGCAGGGCCTGCAGAGGATGCGGTCGTTTTTCATGACTTCCCGCTTGTCCCTCACCACCTGTCCGCAGTCTTGGCAGACGGCCTTGAACCGTGTGGGGCCGGGCATATCCGAAGCCTTTACCGTCACCCGGACTTCTTCAACGGTAAATAGATCGTCAAGGCTCATTCGTTTGTATGCTTCCAGTTGCTGTTGGTGCTTGTCCCCGATTTCCGGGGCATATTCGTGAGCCAGATCCCTGGCCGTTTCTCTGGATACGATCCTGAAGGCCTTGCCCGTCTCAAGATGGACAAAGGTGGCGGCCATGATGCCGTTGTTTATAAATTTTAAGGATCGCCGGCCCAATTTCACGCCGGTGACAAAGGAAATGGCATCGGTGGCGCACCGGTCCATTTCCACATACACAATGAGCGTTTTGATCTGGGGCAGTTCTCTCGGGTTGTCCAGGCCGAGGAGACGGCATCCCTCCATGGCCATGCGAACGCCCACCACCTGTCCGGGGCAAAGGTGGCCATGGGCGGCGGCTGATCCTTTGAGCAGGGTTTCAAAATCTTCCATGGGGTCTTTCCAAGGTTTTTATAGTTCGGATGGTTCATGAAACAAACCTTATGTTATGATTGATATAAGGTCAAGGGGATTTTTATTTTTTTTATTCAAAAACAATCCGGCCGGTTTGTACGGTTTAAAACCATATACACTCAATTTAAAAGCATGTATAAGGGTGAGAGCGAAAAAGACAATCTTAAAAACAAAGGCGAAAGATGAAGCTCAGATCCAGCCAGTTTCTTATTGCCGACGACGGCGGCATCATCATGGGCAAGGGCCGGTTGGCCATCCTTGAATCCATTGACCGGACAGGATCCATCAACCAGACCGCCAAAGAGCTGAAAATGTCCTATAAAAGCGTGTGGAGCAAGATCAAATCCACGGAAAAAAATTTCGGAAAGCCCGTGGTCCTGGCCGACAAAATTACGGGAACAAAACTGACCGATGAGGGCAGGGGCCTGCTGGAAAAATACAGGGAGTTGAAGGCCAGGTGTATCGAGGCCGACGACGCCATCTTTGAAGATATTTTTCCCGTCCGGGGACAAACCTAGGGCAGGCTGCCGTCTTTTTTGAGGCCAAGGTCCATGTACGCCCCCAGGTTCTCCGCAAAAAGTGAATCCGTTTCTTGTTCAACCGAAGCTTGGATTTTCTCAAAATGATCAATGAGTTCTTCGGCCAGGGGCGTCAGTTGTGAGCCGCCGCCGCTGGTTCCCCCGGTTTTTTTCACCAGCAGGCTTTGGCCGAGACGTTCCTCCGTGGCATGAATCCTGGCCCAGATGGCCGGATATCCCATCTTCAGCTCTTTGGCGGCTGCGTTCAGGGAGCCGAGGGTTTGAATGGTTTTAAAGATTTTATACCGGCCCAGCCCGAACACAACCTTGCCGTCCGAGTCCTCCAGCCATATTTTCGAGCGTGCATAAAGCTTTTGCGTTTCCATCATTGATTTTCGACCCTTATTATTGATGATGGTTATTTGAACTTCTGAAATATAGCTGATATTCAGCCTTTTATCAATATCGGCAATGAGATTGACTGATCATAAATAGTCAATCTATTGACTATTTATGTGTTGACTATTAAGAATCGCCTTGATAATTTCTGGTCCTGGGTCTTGAAGACAAAAGAACGAAACAATGGGTCAGGGAGATGGTGTGTACTGTTGCGTTGTGATGGGCTATGGGCCTTATGGCCCGGCTCGTGTTGTATAACTGCAATGAATAAGGAGACACATCATGAGTGGAAAGGATTCAGACGTTCAGATTTTCCGTACGACCGTGTGGTCCGGGGGACCCGGGTGCCACGGCGGGTGCGGGGTACTGGCCCATGTAAAGAAAGGGAAGCTCGTCAAGATCGAGGGAGACCCAGATCATCCCTGGAACCAGGGCAGGCTTTGCGTTCGCGGCCTTGCCATGACTCAGATCATCGATCACCCGGACCGTATCCGCTACCCCATGAAACGGGCCGGGGAACGGGGAGAGAACAAATGGGAGCGCATCAGTTGGGAAGAGGCTTTTGATACCATTGAAACCCGGATGAAAGGCCTCAGGGAGGAATTCGGCCCTGAAAGCGGGGTGTTTATCATGGGCACCGGCAGGGATATCGGGGCCTGGATCTGTATGCTGGCCTATGCCTATGGCAGCCCCAATGTGGCCTTCGGCCTGTCCGGCAATGCCTGCTACGGCCCCCGGGTGTCCGCCTGCGCCACCTTTCAGGGCGACTATTCTGTTTTTGACGCCGGCCAGTGGCTGCCCAAACGGTATGAGGACCCCCGGTTCAAACTGCCGGAGACCATCATGGTATGGGGCTACAATATCGGCGCCTGCTGCCCGGATAACCTCTTCGGCCACTGGCTCATCGATATGATGAAGAAGGGAACCAAGATCATTTCCGTGGATCCCCGCTTTACATGGTTTGTCTCACGGGCCGAACACTGGCTCCAGCTACGGCCCGGCTCAGAGGCAGCCCTTGCTTTGGGCTTTCTGAATGTGGTCATTAATGAAAATCTCTATGACAAGAGCTTTGTAGAAAAATGGACCAATGCCCCCCATCTCATCTGGGAAGATACAAACAAGGTCCTGCGTGAAAGCCACCTGAATAAGGACGGATCAGAGGCAAATTTCGTTGTCTGGGATGAAAAAGCAAAGGCCGCCGCCGTCTGGAACACCACGGAAATGGCTTTTGCCGGCAGCGTGAAACCGGCCCTCTCAGGGCGCTTCAAGGTCACCCTGGCCGACGGCAAAAAGGTGTGGTGCCGCACGGCCTGGGATGCCCTGCTCAAAGAGGTGGAGAAATATCCCCCCGATGAAGTGGAAAAGATCACCTGGGTCAAGGCCGATGTTCTTCAAAAGGCCGCTCGTCTCTACGCGAAAAGCAAACCGGCGGCCATCCAGTGGGGCGAGGCCATCGACATGTCTCCCAATGTCACGCCCACGGCCCATGCCCTGCTGATCCTCTGGAACATTACAGGCAACAATGATGTGCCCGGCGGCAATGTCATCGCCCGCTATGCCTACGACGTGGTCGCCTATGCCCTGCCCGGTGCTAAGGGCGTCATCAAACTCAAGAGCCCGGAGCTGGACAAACCAAGAATCGGTACGGACCGCTACGGAGTATTCAAGAATTTTTATTGGCGGGCCCAGACCGATGTGACCCTGGAACAGATTTTTACGGAAAAACCCTATCCCATCAAAAGCCTCTGGATTCAGGCGGCCAACCCCCTGGGCGCCCTGGGCATGGACCTGAAACAATGGCGGGAAGCCCTTAAAAAAGTCGATTTTGTGGTGCATACGGATCTGTTTATGACAGCTACCTCCCAACTGGCCGACATTGTCCTGCCGGCTGCCACCTTCCTTGAAAAAGACAGTGTCCGGAGCTGGTGGGTGCCGCTCCAGACCATGAAAAAGATTGTTACCGTGGATGAGTGCAAGCCGGACCCGGAGATCAATTTCGAGCTGGCCAAGCGGTTTGACCCTGACTTTCAATACAAGGACCTGAACGAAATTCTGGATGCCATTGTGGAGCCTTCAGGCATGAGTTTTAAGCAGCTTCAGGACCAGGTCTATTCTTATCCGCCGGAAGGCCATCCGAGCCATCCCTACCGCCGCTATGAAAAGGGGCTGTTGCGCAAAGACAGGAAGCCGGGGTTCCAGACGCCGTCAGGCAAGGTGGAACTCTATTCCGTCAACCGGGAAAACTGGGGGGTGGAAGCCCTTCCCCTTCACGAGGAGCCGCCTTTCTCACCCATCCGGCGGCCGGACCTGTTCAAGGAGTATCCGCTGCTGCTCAATACGGGAAGACGGTCACCGGCCTTCTTCAATTCAGAGCACCGCCAGATCCCCTGGCTCCGTGCCCTGGACCCTGACCCGACCCTTGAAATCCACCCGGAAACCGCGGCAAATCTGAATATCGGCAATGGAGAATGGGTGATTGTGGAGAACTGGATGGGCAAGGTCCGGTACAAGGCCAAGACCACCAAGGCCGTGCCCCGGTGGATGGTCATGGCGGCTCACGGCTGGTGGTTTCCTGAAAGAAGCGGCAAAGATCCTGAACTCTACGGCATTTTTGAATCCAATGTCAATCACATCACCCCCATGGGGTATCAGGGCAAGGACGGCCTCGGCGCCCCCATCAAGAACCTGCTCTGCAAAGTATACAAGGAGTCGCCTTCACAGGGGCCGTTATGGGTGCCCAACGATATAAAAAAGGATGTGAAAAAGAAAAAGCCCGTGGTGCGAAAGGCCCAGGCAAAGAAGGGAGGACGTCACAATGGCTGATAAAAAGACGGATTACGGACTGCTCATCCATTACGAATACTGCACGGGCTGTTTCACCTGCATGATTGCCTGTTCCCAGGAGCACAACTGGCCTGCGGGCATGGCCGGCATGAAAGTGATGGAGGTCATGCAGGACCTGCCCAAGGACAAGGCCTATCTCGCTTATATTCCCTTCCCTACGGAGTTGTGCGTGCTCTGTGCAGGACGGGTGAAAAAAGGCCTGAAACCCGCCTGTGTTCAGCACTGCATGGCCAACTGCATCACCCACGGCACCATAGAGGAGCTGTCCAAGGAAATGAAGGGCAAAAAACGGACGGTGCTCTGGAATCCAAACTAAGCCCGCCATAACCGCATGAAAGACAACCGAGAACACGCTTCCTATATAAACGGTTTTTAACCTTCATGGAAGCGGTTCCCGGCTATTTTCATAGACTGCCTGCCCGGTTGACCCGCCCCTTCATGACAAATCCAATTCATCAGATGAATTGATTCCATAAAATAAAAATACTAAAGCGATATGTTTCTGTTGACATAAAGCTATATTATAGTTATTTAGCAACCATGTGTTATATCATTTATGGTATAACGAAAATTGCAGAATCGGGCAGCTTCCTTTTAAAACAGAGCTTTCAAAGGCAGTGCCCGGTGAGTTTTATGAAATAGCGGGATGGCCGGCTTCCAATGCCGGGTAAGACACTCAACGGAGGTGAAGAACCATGAGGTATGGTGAAGCAGGGTATAATCTGGAAATCGATTTGACAAGAGGAAATATCGAACGGGTGGAAACCGACCCGAAAATGTTGGAACAGTTTTTAGGGGGTCTTGGCACCAGTGTCAAGATCCACTTTGACAGGGTTCCCCCTGAAACCAAGGCGTTTGATCCTGAAAATATCCTGATTTTCAGCAATGGGCTTCTCTGCGGCACGCCTATGTTCAGCGCCAACCGGACCCTTGTTACTTTCATTTCGCCGCAGACAGGTCTTCTGGCCTATCCCATGATGGGGGGGTTCTGGGCTGCGGAACTGAAATATGCCGGGTATGATAAGGTCATCATGCGCGGGAAATCTCCCAAGCTCATCTATATCTATATCCACAATGACAAGGTGGAGATCCGGGATGCTTCCCATCTCAAGGGCAAGGGCGCCATTGAAACCCAGGAACTGATCCGGGAGGAATTGAAGGATCCCCGGATCCAGGTGGCGGCCATCGGCATTGCCGGTGAAAACAAGTGCTTCACGGCTTCCATCGAACAGTCCCGGTCCAGCGCCAGCCGCGGCGGCGGGGGCGCCGTCATGGGCGACAAAAATATCAAGGCCATTGCCGTCCGGGGAACAAAACCATTGTACTTGGCCCGGGGTGAGGAATTCATGAAGGTCATGAAGGAGGTCACCGAATATATCAATTTCAGGAACACCAACCCCCTTCCCGGCGTCATGACCATCCTGTCCGGCATCGGATCACCCGCGGAAATGAAACATGTGGACGAACAATGGCACACCACCAGTTTTGCCTGGGGGAACGCCCGGGCCCGGAGAAAGGATTTCTGGACCAAGGAAATCGAGGAAAGCTGGAAAGGGGTCCAGCTCAGCGCCATCAAACGGTTTATCAGTTGTTTCAACTGTCCCCAGCAATGCGGCGGGCTTATCATGCACAAGGATGTTCCGCCCTATATGATGAAATGCTTTTCCAAGCTGACCTATCTCATGGGCGCCTATGTGGACGATCTGTCCTTTGGGTTTGAGATCGGCAAAAAAGCCTTTGAGTATGGTCTGGATTCATTTTCAACCCCCCAGATCCTGGCCTTTGCCGTTGAACTCAGGAAGGAAGGCATCCTGTCGGACAAGGATTTTGAAGGATGCCCGGAAGATAAGGAAGGACAGTTCAACTGGCTCCTGGACAAGGTAGCCCACAGGGAAGGCATCGGCGATATTCTGGCCGACGGAACTTACTGGGCTGCCCGCAGGATCGGCAATGGGGCCGAGAAATTTGACCATAACACCACCAAAAAACATGAACAGATGAATATCAAGCTCGGCATGCTGGACCCCCTCTATTACCTCATGTATGCCACCAACGAGAAAATCAGTATTACCCAGATTGAAGGCAACTGGCCCCAGGCCGCCTTTGCTTCAAAAGAGGACCGGGAGGCCTTTGTCAAAGACTGGCCCCAGCTCCCGGATGACAAGATGAAACAGTATTTCCTGGACTGGGAACCCCGGGGGGAAAAGGCGAATCCGTACTATCCCACACCGGATATGTGTTCCGAAATCGTGGACTGGATGGAAATGATCCACAATATCGACGATGCCATCGGGCTTTGCGCCGGCATGGGGTCCTTCTGCCTGAAGCCGCCTTACCATATTCATAATTATCCCAAACTGATTTCGGCAGCCACAGGCATGGATTTGGATGAAAAAAGCCTGCAAAGAATCGTCAACCGGAGCCGGAACCTGCACAGGGCCGTGAATCTGATGAGGGGGATGTGCCGGGCCGATGAAAAACCGCCCGAGAGCCATTGGAAACACCGGTTTCCCGAGTATGAAGAGCAGCTTCTGACCACTTATTACAATTACAAGGGATGGAATTATGACGGGGTCCCGACCCGGGAAAGACTGGAAGAACTGGATCTGGCATATGTTGCCGATGAATTGGAAAAAAGGGGAGTTTTGAAAAATGGCCAAGACAACAAAGAAAATTAAAACCATCAAAGTCGATGCAGATAAATGTAATGGCTGCCGGACCTGTGAGATCGTCTGTTCAGGCTTTCATTCCGAACCCAAATACAGCGCCATTAACCCGGCCGCAGCCCGGATCCATGTCACGACCCACCGGCTGAAAAATATCTGGCTGCCTGTGTTTGCCGGCGAGTATACCCCGGCTGAATGCAACGGCCGGGATAAATATATCATTGACGGCAAGGAATATGACGAGTGCAGCTTTTGCAGGGCTGCCTGTCCTTCCAGGGACCTGTTCAAGGAACCGGATTCGGGCCTGCCGTTGAAATGCGATATGTGCGAAGGCAATGAAAGCGGCCCCCTGTGTGTGGAATGGTGCCTCAACGATGTCCTGATCTATGAAGAAAGAGAAGAAGAGGTGGACGAGGAAATCATGGTGAATGAGATGGAGGTCGGACTGGATGCCCTCATCACTAAATATGGGCTGGACCGGATAGAAACGGCCGTATCGCGTATGACAAAGAGAAACTGAGATCAAAAAGGGCGGGGGATATGGATAAGGAAAAAATGATGGGGTATGAAGAAGCCCTGAAGCTGACCCTTGATACGATCTCGCCCTTGGATGACCATCGCGACATTGACCTTGCCGGATGCCTGGGCCGGGTGCTTTTTGAAGATCTGTATTCCCGGGTGGATTCCCCCTCCATTGATGCTTCCATGAAGGAGGGTTATGCGGTCCGGTCCCATGAAATCAGCCGGGCCGGGACTCAAAACCCGGTCCGGTTGACCGTCATCGGTGTATCGGCGGCGGGAACTCCGGCAGAAATGGAAGTCACCCCCGGAACCGCCGTCCGGGTTCTGACCGGGGGCAAGATTCCGGGCGGGGCCGATGCGGTCCTGGCTGAAGAGTTCGCCGCCTGTGAGGGAAATGTTCTGACGGTTTTCAATACGGCAGAGCCGGGCCGGAATATTTTATTCCGGGGGGCCGATGTTCAAAAGGGTGAATTGATTGCCGCCCGGGGAAGCCGGCTCACCCCCGGCATGATCGGGAGCCTTGCGGCGGCCGGGTTTGGAACGGTGGAGGTCTTTCGCCGTCCCAGGGTCGCCATCCTGGCCACCGGGGACGAGCTGGTGGTTCCGGGGCAACCCCTTCCCGAGGGGAAACTCTATGCCAGCAACCTGGAAATGCTGAAGGCCTGGTGCCTTCGATACGGCATGCCCACCGGTTTTTATATTCTGGATGATAAAAAAGAAATTATTACCGATAAAATAAAAGAAATGATCTCCACCCACGACGCCGTGCTCACCAGCGGCGGAGCCTGGACCGGGGACCGGGATTTTGTGGCGGACACCCTGAATACCCTGGGATGGAAAAAATGCTTTCATTCCATCCGCATCGGCCCTGGAAAACCCGTGGGCTTCGGCATGTTGAACCAAAAACCGGTGTTTGTCCTTCCCGGCGGGCCGCCGTCCAATCTCACGGCCTTTCTCCAGATTGCGCTGCCCGGCCTTTTAAGACTCGGGGGCCATCATTCCCCGTCCCTTCCCAGGATCATGGTGAAGCTGGAAAAAGAACTGGTCAGCCGTCATATCGACTGGACCGAGTTTGTATACGGGCAGTTGGTCCTGGGGGAGGAACATACCCTTTTTAAACCCCTCAAGCTGTCCAGCCGGTTGAAATCCATGGCCCATGCCGAAGGCGTCATTGCCGTGCCCGAAGGGGTGAAAACCCTGCCGGCCGGAGCCTTGGTGGCGGCCCAGGTCTTTATATAACCCATGACGGCAAATAACCCATGACGGTCAGGTGATCATGAAATTTCAGGCAGACCCTCAAATGAGCAATACTTTGGATGTTCCCCAGGATTCAAGAATCCGGGGAGAAAAAGGCTGGGAAAAGCTTCCCTTGTTCTGGTTCCTTTTATTCCTGTCCTATAAATGCACAAGACGGTGCAGCTATTGCTATGCCTTCAACCAGGTGGGCGAGGGCAACACGGCCGAGATGGATGAGAATACCTTTTCAAGACTCCTGGACTGGATCCCGGAAGTCTGGGAAGTCAACCATGTCAAGGTCAATATTATTAATTTTTTGGGCGGAGAGCCTTTGCTCCGGACCGACCGCATCAGAAAAGTGATGGATGCGGTTCAGGCCCGGACCGGCGGCATGCAGGGCCTGGTCAATACCAACGGCGACCTGGTGGATCAGGTCCGTTGGGAGGACCTTGAACATATCCAATGGATGACCATGAATATCACGGACAACAGCCTTACCGAGCTGTCAAGGCGGATGAAGGTGGTTGCCGGGCGGTCCAATGTCAAAAACCAGACCATTGCAGTGACCCTGGACGACGACAATCTGGACAGAATTCTGGACATATCCCGGTTCGGCATTGAAAACGGATACCGGCTCAGGTACAACAAAGACCTGTTCAGGGGAAAGGACAGCGAATATCAGAAACGGCTCCTGAAAAAATACCATGACCTCTGCGACCTGTTGGAAGTTTATGTTACCCGTGGATATGAGGTTCATACCACCTTTCTCCTGGACATCCTGATTCCCCTGTGGGAAATGAAAGATTCTCCCTATCCCTGCGGCAGGCGGATGGCCGTGGTTTTTCCCGACGGCGGCATCGGCCCCTGTATCCGGGACCATGGGTTTAAGACCGGGACCCTATTTGATGCCGACCCCTTAAGCAAAATTCAATGCGAGACCTTTCATTTTGATCTTGGGAAACCGGATATCCCGGATGAATGCCGGGCCTGCGAAGCGAGGACCACCTGCCAGGGAGGCTGTCCCCGCGACAAACTCCTGCTGACCGGCGCAAGATCGGGAAAATCCGTTGCCTGTGAGGTTCACAGGGAAATCATTCCAAGACTCAGGCGCCTGGATCAATTGAAATCTAAGATCAGATCCCTGGGATCTGGTGAACACGCCGATACATAAGGCCAAAAAATAAGGAAAGCGAAAATTGGAAACCATAGCCCCCTTCATAGAAGTCATAGATGAGATAAAAGAGTCCGGCGGAGAGATCTTCAA
>Ga0208968_1000602_pt1 | contig 22528 bp, 22 predicted proteins | sample RifOxyA3_FD_184031 | JGI IMG/M metagenome (GOLD analysis project Ga0208968, IMG submission 184031) | Groundwater microbial communities from Rifle, Colorado - Rifle Oxygen_injection A3 (SPAdes) | ecosystem: Environmental > Aquatic > Deep subsurface > Groundwater | place: Rifle, Colorado, United...
CATCTATTCCCCACGAAAATTCCATTGATGGGTAGACTCTGAATTTGTTTTTTGTTTTTGGGTGAGGGATGTCTGAGATTTTGAACATGACTCGGTCTCGGAAGGCTGGGTCTGGGTCTTGCATTGAAGTTTTTAGTCTTGCTGACATTGAGCCCATTGGAGAAGTAAACATTTCTTTCCATCTTTTTAGTTGGATTTCTGGAGAGAATTCTCGACAAGCACAGGCAATTCCTTTTGCTTTTAGATCTTGCATTGTTTCTTGTGAGCAATGGCAGACGTAGAGATAGCCTTTTTTTAGGAGCTCTTCGGCGTATTCGTAATATTTTTCTGTTCGGTCTGATTTGTATAATATTTTTTTGTCGTAGGAAATTTTTAGCCAGTCAAGTCCTTCTTTGATTAGAGCATAGGCTTCTGGATCTATCATTTTGTTTGCTGAACCTATTGTGTCGTCGAAGAATAGGATTAGTTTTCCTTTGTACATTTTGGTATACTCATCGTTTAGGATGACGTTTCTTGCGTTTCCGATATGGAGAGGTCCTGATGGGAAGGGGGCTAGTCTCATTATGACTTTTCCTTCTTCGGCGTTTTCTAATTCTTTTAGTCCTTCTCTAATTTCTCTTTTCGAAGTTTTGATTGGTAATTTTTCGAATTCTTTTTGTTGTTGTTCGGGGGACATTTCGTTTACGGATTTTAGGACTTCGATAATTTTTGGCATTACGTTTTTGATTTCAGATTTTTCTAGTCCTTCTGCGAAGAGACCGGCTAGGACTGAGCCTTGATTTGCTTTGCCGTTGTGTTTGATTGCGTTTTCTAGGGCATAGGCTTTTATTATTTCACTAGTTATTTCTGTCATTATATGTTTAAGGGGGTTTCTAGAGTTTTAAATGTTGCTTGGGCCTTGAGTGCTGGGTAATATTAGCACACGGATTCTCACGGATTGAATTTTGGGTTTGAGTTGTTGGATTACCAGCCGATTGGGTTTGAGTTGTTGGATTGGTTGATGTCTAGTTTTTTTTCTAGGAGTTCGATTCTTTGTTCTAGTTTGTAGATTTTATTGTCGAGGTTTGCCATTTTTGTGTCGACTTCTCGTTTGTTGTAGTTGTCTGATGAATCGTGAGTCGTGAGTTGTGAATCGTGAGGTGGAGTATTTGTGAAACCGAAGAAGTCTGCGTTGGATTTTGGTTTGTTAAATTCTACGAATCCTTCTTTAGTTGTTGGGACGGTTATTTCTTTTTTTGGTAGTTTGACTACGCCGCGTTTTTCTAGTTGTCGGACGTCTATCATTTTATTTCTGTTTTTATTTCTGTTGAATAACATGATTAGAAGAAGATGCCGTAGTATTAAAATATTTGGGGTTAAGATTTATATATTCGGTATTCTTTTCGGTTGTATGGATTTAAGAGAGGCGATTGGCAAGGTTATGATGGACGTGCATCGGACTGGTGGGCTGGCTGGGATGGGAATGGATGAAAAGGGGAAGGTTTCTTCACATGTTTTGAGTTTTGATTCGCAACAGAATCAGTTGGAGCCGATTTATTATTGGATTTTGGATTTTGCGGCGCAGATTGGCTGGGGAGGGATGCAGAAGACGATTGATAATTTTATGGCGAGTCCTGGTTCGGGGCAGTTTAGTGAGATGAATATGAAGGCGACGAAGATGCAGGAAGAGGGGATGAAGATTCTTGGTGGAATGAATCAGATTGTGAAGTCGATTTTGAATTTGATTTATGATTTGAAGGAGTTTGAGCTCCGGCTTGCGAGTTATGATGCTTATAATTCTAAGGACAAGAAGGAAGAGGGGACGCTTGCTTTGAAACAGATTTGGTTGGATAATGTTGACATGAAGAAGGGACGTGGGGCGATTCATTCGATGGCTTCGGCGGAGATGGGATTTTCGACTTTGCGTGAGGCTTTTATGATGGCGAATTCGGTTGAAGATGTGAAGAAGATGAATAGGGAGGATATTAAGAATGGCGGGGCTGGTTTGATTAATGATTCTGTGATGAGGATTTTGATTCCGCGAATTGAAGAGTTTAATCAGTGGGTTAAGTATAGTGAATCCGAGCTTCGGAAGAGATTTAGTATCGAGAAGAATTATCTGAAGTCGCAGGTTGAGACAGTGAAACTTTATTCGGCTTGGATGAAGCCTTATTTGGAAGCGGCGGAGAAGCTTAGGCAACAGGGTTTTGAAAAAGATGCGGCTCTTGTTAATGCGTTTTCTACTTCGATGTTTGAGTTGCAATTGTTCGGCGCGAAGAAGGTGGATATTCCTAATAGTTATAATGCTCGTAGGAGATATAATAAGGTGATTATTATTACGATGAAATATCGTGGGCATGTTTCGCAGAGGGTGACGCAGAAAGGTGATTATGGTTTTGGTCAGGGTGGAGTAGTGGACATTTGGTTTGATTCTTATGCTTTAAATGATGAGGAGTTGGCGGCGGCGAAGAAACTTTGTGATAAAAGTGATTTGGAAAAGAGTATGGAATTTTCGATGGATGTTGCTGGGGATGCGTTGAAAGAGTTGAAAAGTGATTTGGATTATTTTTTGAAGAGTCCGGAGGAGAGGGAGAGGATTGATTTTGAGACGAAGAAGAAGCAGTTGGAAAATGGTAAGGGAAATGATTTGGACATTAATCCTTTTAGTGCTTTGTTTGGAACATTTTTTTCGAAGAAGAAGGATGCGAAGAAGGGCGGGGTTGTTTTTGTTGAGGCTAAAGACATTAAGGGGGATAATTTTTTTGAGAAGAAGATGAGGGCGGATGCGATTAGTGGAGCTGCCTCTACGCTTTATACGATTTATGATGTCTACAAGAAGGCGCATAGGATGGCTTCGGCTCCTGGGGTTGGGTTTGACAATATTGATTCGGATGCGGTTGAGGGGTTGGCGGATGGTGGGTCGGTTGGATTCTTTGATGCTTTTAAGAAGGAATGAGGATGGGGCGCAAGATTGTTAAATATTGATTTTGTTTTGGCTGCATGAGTGTTAAGGAGAATAAGGATTTAAGAGATGAGGCTAAGGGGGATGATGTGGCTGGGGCTGACGATGAGGAAGTTTGGGGTGAGAGGGATTTTTTTGAGGGAGAGGATTTTGGTGAGGAGGATTTAGAAGAAGAGAAGAAGGAAGATTTTTCGATTGGAGATACGATGCTTGCGCGTGGGAGTGCGAAGGAAGTTTGGGGAGGTCGTGGTTTAGAGGAGGAGCTTGAGGGTGAGGAATTTGAATCTGCTTTTGGTAGAGATGATTTTGAAGAGGACGAGGAGGAGTTTGGCGGGGCTGGTTTTTTTTATGAAGCTGCTGAATCGGGTGGTGGGGATTTGTATGGCGGGAGTGTTGGTGGTAAGAATTTATATGGAGGTGTCGCTAGTGGTGCTAATTTGTATGGGACTGGAAGTGGGATTGATTTGTATGGGGCTACTGGGAAGAAGGGGAGTGATTCGGTGAGTTTGTATAATAATGCTGGGAAAGGTGTTTCGGAAAGTTCTTTGTATAATACTGGGGGGCAGAAGAAGAAAGGCGAGAAGAGAAGAGAAAAAAAGTCTTCGTTGGAAAGTGGGGTTAGTGGTTCTCGCCCGCGTCGAAGTAAGGGGCTTTCTATGATTTAGGTTCTGCCTTAAGTTCTTGTATATAATCTTTAAAGAAAAGTATGGGCGTAAGGTTTTTGGGATGGGTTTTGTTTGTTGGGGTTGGGGTGTTGTTTTGGGAGTGAGTTGTTTGTTATTTGGCCGCGAATTTACGCGAATGCGCGCGAATTTTTTTGGCTACAAGAAAGTTAATTTTGTTTGTATGATGTACCTGCTGACGTGGGTCGGGGTTCGGGGTTAGCTGTTGGTTGTTAGTCGTTGGTTGTTAGTCGTTGGTTGTTAGTGGGTTGCTAATGTCGGCATATGGATTTTCACGGATTGGGTTTTTGGGTGAGGAAAAATTTAGCCACAGATTTCGCAGATTTGCACAGATTTTTGTTTTGGGGTGTGGTTGTTAATATTGGCACGGATTTCACGGATTATACGGATTGGATTTAGGTAATGTTTTGGGACGGCAATGTGAAGAAGGGGAAGTGGGCAATGGGCAGTATTTTGGGAGGCAATGGGTTTGGGGAGTGGTTATTAAAATTTCGCACACGGATTTTCATTTTGTGAGGTTGGAGATTGGGGCCTGGTTAGGTTGTCCGAAGGGGATTAACTTGCAAACATAAAACTGAAAATTAGTTGAAAAGAAAAGTATCAATGTTGTTTTGAAAAGACGATTTCTTTTATATTTGAGAAGCAGAGTTATGTGAAAAAACTAGAATTAGGTTGGTGTATGATTTTTATAGTTTGGCCCGAAGACTGGAATGTTTTGGAATTGAGTAGGTTAAGGTTGATTCTTTTTTTATTTCGGTTTTTATAATTTTGCTACTCTATTTTCTAAATCTTTTTTTATTTTTGCAATTTGCGGGACAGGTGACCCAACCGCTACCCGGCCGTTACAGTAAGAGCCCGCCAAATGAGGGCCGCTCGAGCTCGCGCCTAGGTAGCTATTGGAAAAGACTCTAGCCACGCCAGCAGATCTTTTCCAGATTTGTTTATCTCCTAACTTGTTTGGGATTGGGATACCTTGGGCGTCATAAAGAGTAAAAGTTTCTATTTCTTCTCTTCTTCCGTATGCTGAGGCTACAATTAGACTAACATCATCTTTTATCTCTGGCATGAATCCATAGCTTGAACCTTGGTCTTGTCTTAATTCTAGATTTGTTAGAGATATTACTATTGGCTCTTCTTGAGTTGGGGTTATTCCTCTTTTCTTTATTTGATCGTATAGACTTTGCGAAAAAGGGCTGTCTGTTGTTCTTATAATTATTCCTGTATCTTGATATGTCCCACTAAATGCTTTTTGGTTTTCATTGTGTGCTCTTGCGAATTCAGATATCGATAAAAGATGTTCTCCTTCTGGGAACATATTGTTTTGATTCATTAGAATTGGGATTATGGAGTTGGACCCTATCAATGTTCCTTCTTTGTCAAAATAAAATTTTTCTACTCCTGCTTTTGCTAGTGCTTGTGGGCTGTATTTTTCTGTTAGTTGCGGGAATGCTTCTAACAATGTTTTTTTTGTGTGTTCTGGTATATTATAAAATCCGAAAGACTGCTTTGGAACTTCTATTAAATTTGCTTCTCCTAGTTGTTTCATGTTTTGAGATAGGGAATACTTAATTTATAAACTTTTTTATTGTTGTCTTTTTTAAGTGATAATTTTTTGGAAGAAGATTGAGGCTTTTTTGATTTAGAAAATTAGATAAAGTTTAGATTCTTGTGATTTGTATGTCTGATGAGGATATATTGGAGGAGGTGACTGAAGAGATTGTGAGCGAGGATGCTGAGGTGGGTGTTTTTGAAGATTTGGATTTGCCGCGGATTGTCGTTGAGAAGGATTCTATTATTGTTTTCGAAGAGGATTGGGTCGAGAGAAATGTTGATGCTTTGCTTGGCGATGGGAATGATGAAGAAGATGATGCCAATGAGATTTTGGAAAGGATTGCTTTTCTGCCTGAGAGGAAGATTGCTAGGGAAGACAGGAAGGATGTTAGTGAGTTAGAGGAGGTTGTTGGTTTTTCGGAGAAGAGGAGTGACGGTTATCGGGTTAGTGAAGTGAAGGATTCTTATGATTTGGGAAAGTATGAGGGGATTGGAGGCGGAGATAAGATTGAAGATGTTAGTTATGTTAAGGTTGAGGTTGAGGTGGAAAGGGTTGAAGATAGGTGGGGGAAGAGGTCGATGCTTGAGGTTGCTGGATTTCGGGATGAGGAGGCAGAGAAGAAGAGGAAGGAGAAGCGGGAGGCTAGCTATTAGCCGTTAGCTATTAGGGATTGTGAGAAGTTTTATATAATAAGTTGGATTATGTTTTGTAGGTGATTGATGGTGACGAGTTATGAGGGTTTTTATGGCGGTGGCTTTTCTGCGCTTAGTCCTGATTATGGTAATTTGACTGGGTATCGAATGAGTGCTGCGAATTTGGGTTTTCCTGGTTCGCCGCAGAGTGCTAATCAGGTGCAGGATGTTATTAATGCGATTAAGCATGGGACGAAGACTTTTGAAGTGACGATGCTTCAGCCTGATGTTGGAGAGAGTATTCCGCGACAGCATTTCGAGGAGATGAGGGCTTTGATGAAGTTGACTGGGGTTAAGCCGTCGGTGCATGGTCCGTTAATTGATGCGGCTGGATTTGGGGAGAGGGGTTGGGAGCCTGGTGCTCGAGAAGATGGAGAGAGGAGAATGTTTGCTGCGATTGAGAAGGCTCAAATTTTGGATCCGAGTGGGAATTTGCCGTTTGTTATTCATGCTGCTAATGGGGCGCCTGGGACGGAGTGGAGACCTGGGGACGAGAAGAAGGGTGAAGGGAAATATGTTATGGAGAGAGGTGTTGCTATTAATCAGGAAACTGGGCAGGCTGTTTCTATTAAGAGAGAGTTTAAGATTCGGCCGGAACATCCGGAGTTGTTTGAGAGAGGAGGAAAGGTTGCAAGAGATGATAAAGGTAAGCCTATCTGGAATAAAGATATGAGTTTGAAGTATGATTTTATAGAAGGGGAAAAGGGGTTGTTGTATGATGCCGAGGGTTCTATTGGGAGTATTAATGAAGGTGAATGGGCGAATAAGTTGACTGAGGTTGCGCAGATGAGTAAGCATGTTGAAGAAATTATGGGGGCTGCGCCGATTTATTTTAGAGATAATTATGTTAATGCTGTTGTTTCTAGTGATGGGAAAAAAATTTTTGAGATGGGTGAAGATGGGAAGTTTAAGAAAGAATTGGAATTTAAGGATGAGCAGAGGGTTCAATATGAACAGATGCAGAAGGCGGATGTTTTTATGCAGAATGCAGAGTTGTCTTTTGCTGGGGCTTTTGGTCAGGCGTATAAATATGGAACCGAGGAACAGAAGAAGGCATTGAAAGAATTGGCCGAAGGATATGTTAAGAGCTCTGCGGTTGGCGGATATTTTAAAGTTGGAGATGAGGTTGTCACTAGTGTTCTGGCACCTCTCCAAAAACATCATAATCTTAGTCAGTCTTTTAAGAAGTTGCAGGAAATAACTGACAGGAAGGCGCCGGAATTGTTTAAATCTGGTGAGGCTTTTGCCATGGAGAAGGCGGCGGAGACTTTTGGAAATTTGGCTGCGAAGAGTTGGGATAATTGGAAGGAGAAGGCTCCGGTTTTGGCTGTTGAGAATATGATGATTGGGCAGTATGCGTTTGCGAGGGCTGAGGACATGAGGGAATTAATTGGGAAGTCTAGAGATAATTTTACTAAGCAGTTGATTGAAAGGGGCGTTGATGAGAAGAAGGCTGCGAAATTGGCTAAGGATAAGCTTGGGGTGACCTGGGATGTTGGGCATTTGAATTTAATGAGGAAGAAAGGATTTACTACGGAGGATATTGTTGAGCAGACTAAGATTATTTCTGGGACGGACAAGAAGGGAGGAGATAAGTCTATGGTTAAGCATATTCATTTGACGGATAATTTTGGTTATGCTGATACGCATTTGGTTCCTGGAATGGGAAATGTTCCGGTTAAGGCGATTTTGGAGGAGCTAGAAAAGACTGGGCGATTTGATGAGATGAGGAAGATTACTGAGGCTGGTGGAATGATTCAGCATTTTAAGAAGTTGCCGCATTCTATGACTCTTGCTGCTTTTGGCTCTGGGATTTATGGGATGAAAAATGGTCCGACTTGGGGTGCGGCTATGGATATGCAAGGGAGTTATTTTGGTGGTTATGGGAATTTGAATCCACAGATACATCATTCTTATTTTGGGGCTGGGTTTACGACGATGCCAGTTGAGCTTGGGGGGCAACAGGTTGGTGGGGGCTCAAGATTTGGTGGGACGCCGATGGCGTGAATCTTGAGAGAAATTAGACTTTAGAAATTAGATGACTTGGCGGAGGATTTATAAGTTTTGGGAAGTTGGTGTTTTTATAGTTAGGGAGTTTAAGCGGTTGGATTAAGGAGGAGTTTTAGAAACTGTTAGGAGTGAGTGAAATTAGCCGCAGATTACACAGATTCTCGCAGATTATGTGAATTGATATGGGGTTTGTTAGTTATGTTTTGAGATGGGTAGTTTAATTTTTGGCTAGTTATGTATTAACTATTAAGTAGTTAATTGTAGAAAGATTTATAAGGTTTTATTTTTTGTTTTATGAATGGGATTAGGAATTTCATTATCGCAAGGATTAGAAATGAGTCAGAGCTTGTGCCTGTCGCAGACTATTGATTTTGCTAGACTTATGTCGATACCAGACGAAGTTTTGAGAACTGTAGTTGGGGCTGTGTCTTATAACCCTGATATGATAGAGTCCAAAATAGTTTCGCAAAAAGAGGGCGGTTCTTCTGGATTTTTTGATGCTTCCACTAAGGTTAAAACAATTTATGGCTCGCTGATTCCCTCTAAAGGGGATTCTGAATATACTAAGTGTGGGACGATAATGACTCCTGACTTGAGAGGGCTAGAGGGCTGTTTGGGGAATTATAATACCATGGTTAGTGCCGACGTTACTTATGTTGGCAGAAAAGAAGCTAAGCCTGAGTTGATTCTTTCTGATCATTTGAAGGGTTCTATGAGATTGAGTATTATGCCATTAGACTCTTCTATTTATCCTGAGACGTCTAGACTTTTAGACAGGTTGATGTCTTTTGATTCTTGGAAGAGAGACATTCTTATGAAAGCTTATGTTGTAATCGGTGGTAAGCAGAGAGAATATATGGAGGAATTTGATAAGGCTAAATTTAATATATTTAATCAGGGAGATCTTGCAAATGAGCTTGATATTGATCACAGTACAGTTAGCAGACTTATATCAAATAGATGGGCTGAAATTAGGAATATTTCTGGAGGTCAACAGTTTTTGTATATCAAAGACCTTCTTCCTACTAAGGATGATTTGAAGAGGTATATTTCTTTTAAGAAACTGAATGGTATTATGCGTGAAGAATTTGACTTAGGTCAAGCATATAGCGATAGAGAAATTTGTGAGGAAAATGCTGGTTTGGCTAGGAGAACTATTACTAAGTATAGGGATATGAATGGTATTCCTGGAGGCCCTGAAAGAAATTTGGTTTATAAAAACGGAAGCAGAAAGGAAGCTTTTGTTTTTGAGTAAGGTTATTAACTAGGAATGATTTTTAATTATAGTTTTTGGTACCATATAGTCATATTTATAAAATATAGTTACTGTGTATAGGTAAAAGATGGTGAAGAAGGTTGTTGAAAAGGCTGGTGCTGTTGGTAAGGCTGCGCCGAAAAAAGTTGATTTGCCTACGATGAAGATTGCTGGCGAGCGTGAGATTGCACAGGACTTTGCGATGAAGACTTATGAGAAGTTTGACCAGATGATTAAGTCGGTTGTTTTGTTTGGTTCGTCAGCTAAGAGAATTGCAGTTCCTGGTTCAGATATTGATGTGATTATTATTATTGATGATGTTTCTATTCGGTGGGATGAGGAATTGATTGCTTGGTATCGTGAGGAATTGGGTAAGATTATTGTCGCGAATCCTTATCGGAAGGCGCTTCATGTTAATTCTGTGAAGTTGTCTACGTGGTGGGATGATATGATGAGGGGGGATCCTGTTGTGATTAATGTTTTGAGATATGGGGATGCGTTGATTGATTTTGGTGGGTTCTTTTCTCCGCTTCGGATTTTGCTTAAGGAAGGAAAGATTCGTCCGACGCCTGAATCGATTTATACGCTTTTGCAGAGGGCGCCTGGACATATGACGCGAGCTCGACAGTCGATGGTTGCTGTGCTTGATGGGCTTTATTGGACTATGGTTGACTCGGCCCATGCGGCTTTGATTAGTGCGGGTGTGATGCCTGCTAGTCCTGAAGAGATTGGGAATGTTTTGATGAAGGCTTTTGTTGATAAAAAGATTTTGAATAAGAAATATGTTAAGTATTATGAGGAAGTTCATGAGGCGACGAAGGCGATTGCGCATGGGGAGAGGACTAGGGTTAAAGGGAAAGATTTGGATGAGTGGTTCGAGATGACGGATGATTTTTTGGGGGAGATGGCTCGGTTGGTTGATGTTAGTATCGAGATGAATGCTAAGAGGTAGCTGGCTCTTGTCTTGGGTGGCGGTTTGTGGTGTGAGAATTATTTGTTCACGGACTAGCACGGATTCTCACGGATTTTTTGGAAGATATTTTGATAATGTGCTGGAGTGGTAACTAGCTGTTAGCTATTAGCTGTTAGAGATTAGAAATATTACGTGTGGACTAACGAGGCTTATTGATATCTTTGAGATAACTGGTGAGATAGGTATTAGATGTTAGAGATTTCTTAAGGGTTATTTGCTTTTTCTTCTAATGTCTTAATTGCTGTCCCTACTATAGTTCCCTTTAACTTATTTGTATCTTGTAGCTTGCTTCCTTTTTCTCTTACTGCAGTTATTCTATTATTAATACCTGCAAAGTAGGCTGCTTTTTGTTCTGAGTCGAATGAGGAAGGCATGTTCTTTCCTAATTTTTCTCCTTCTTCTTTTATGATTTCTATTTCTTTTTCGATAGCGTTTTCTGCTGATTTTGCATGGGTGTAAGTTTCAACTACGAATTTTTTTGATCCATATTCTTCAATTGCTGCGAATGCATTATTTTGTGCGCTTCTTTTGTCTATTTCACAGACTTTGTCGGAGTGTCTTCCCACTACTCCTTTCATATAATCTGGAGCTTTGGATATTATTTCTTTTATGTATGCTTCTTGATTTGTTTCTATTGTTTGTATTATTTTTTTTGCTGTGGACACGGCTTTCCTTGGGGTTTCATAATTTTTTATAGAGCTTATTTCTTCTGGACAGAAATTGTATCCGATAAGAACTTGGATTTTTTTCTCTATTTCTCCTGTTATTGGTGCGATGTGATGTTCTGTATAGTCACCCCATCTTTCGTTTAGTTCCTCTCCAATTTGTGCATATGTTAAGCTTACTTTTTCATCGGAGATTCCTTTTGTTGGTTCTCCTGTTAGCTCTCTGTATTCATTAAGACCTTCTTTAGTGTTCGTGTTTATCTTCGAGAATCTTTCGATGTATTTTGATGCTCCTGCAAGTACACCAGATTCATATTTGGGGTTAGCTCCTGGTTTCCCGGGAGTTTTTGCTATTGCCTCAAGTGTTTGTTTGAAATTTTTCATAAATAATCTATGTTATTTTAGTATATAAAGTTTTCTATTGTGTTGTGTCTTAGAAGGAGTAACAAATTTACTGAAAATGTTTCTTTTTATTCTTCTTTTATGTTTTCTATTTCTTCGATTGGTTCTGGGTTTAATGAATTTTGTTTTGAAATTTCTTCTTCTTTTTGGAATTCTTCTAATTCTTTTTTTATTTCCTCTTTGTTGTTTATTGGCTCTATGGCGGAATTTATTTCTAGTTTTTGAATTAATCTGGAAACTTCATGTGCAGATTCGGTGTTTATGGATATTGAGTCGATCCCACATTTGATTAGGAATTCTATCATTTTTGGATTTGAGGTTATTTGCCCGCAGATTGAGGTTTCTACTTCTTGTTTCTTGCATTCTCTGATTACGCGGGAAATTTGTTTTAGGACTGCCCAGCAGGTTTCGTCGTATAGGTTTTGGACATCTTCGTTTTCTTTGTCTATTGCTAGGGTGTATTGTGTTAGGTTGCTTGTTTCAAATGAGATGAAGTCTATTCCAATTTCGCAGATGTCTTTGATTAGGATTGCGGCGGCGGGTGTTTCAATCATTATGCCGAATGCTACGTTTTCCATTTTTAATTCTTCGAAAATTGTTTTTGCTTGTTTTACTTCTTCTATCGAAATTATTTGTGGGAATATCACTCCGAATTTGTGACCTTTGTCGGCTAATTCTTTTATAACTTGTAATTCTGTTTTTAGGATTTTAGGATGTTTTAGTGAGAATCTTATTCCGTGGTTTCCGAGCATTGGATTTTTTTCTGATTCTTTTGGCGCGCCTATTAGATTTGGATATTCGTCGTTTCGAATGCTTGATGTTCTTACCCAGATTGGTTTTCCGATGAAAATGTCTGCTATCCCTTCTAATTCTTCTTTTAGTATTTTTTTGTAATCTTCTAATTTGTTTTCTTTCTCGTAGAAGAGTGGATGTTTCCCTGAGGTTGTGATTAGTTTTTCCAATTTTACGAGTCCTACTCCGTTAGCTTTTGCTTTGGCTGCTTGAGAGGCGAATTGTGGGAGGTCGATTATGACTTTGATTTGTGTTTTTGTTGGGACGATTGGCAGGATTTCTGTTGAGGCTGGCATCTCTTGTGTTATTACTTGTCTTGTGAATTCTATTTCTGGTTCGGATGATTTTTCTTTTAGTATTGTGATGGGTTTTGTTTGTAGAATGTAGATTGTGTTGTCTTCAATTGAGAATTCTATTTCTTGTGGTGCGTTGTAATGTTGCTCTAGTTTCAGTGCGTATTCTGCTAGTTGTTTTAGCTCATGGGTTTTTAGAACTTTTTCGGTTGATTTTTCTGGAGTTAGTGTTACGGTTTTTGTTTGTCCTGATGATGTTCTTACTATTGCTAGTTTTTTGTCTGCGATTTGTTCTTCTAGAATTTCGAAATTTTTGCTTAGGGTATATTGGTCCGGGTTGATTGTTTTTGAAATTATTCCTTCGCTTTGTCCGAAGATTGCTTCGATTAGAATTTCATCTTCGTTTTTAAGTGGATTTTTAGAAAACATTACTCCTGATTTGTTGGAGTTAATCATTTTTTGTACTATTATTGCGATTTTTACTAGGCCGTCAAGGCCTTTCTTTTTTCGGTAGTAGATTGATTGGGCTTTGAAAGTTGAGGCGAAGCATTCTTTGATTTTTTTTAAGAGTTCTTGATTGCCTTTGATGTTTATGAAAGAGGATTGTTGTTCCGCGAATGAGTCGTCGTTTGGATTCTCTGAGAGGTTTGAGCTTCTGACTGAGACGAATATTGGTTCTCGTGCGGTTCTTAGGATTGCGAGGGCGCCTGGGGATTTTTCTAGTCCGCCTAGGTCTACGTTGAAGTTGTCGTATGCTTCTAGGATTTCGGATTCTAGGATTGGGGACATTTTGGTGTTTGTGATTAGGGCTATTATTTCTTGGGATTTTTCTTGTAGGTCGTTTGTGTCGTCTATTTTGATTTTATTAAGGATGTCTTTTATTGGTTGTTCGAGTTTGGACTGTTTTAAGAAGAAGGAGAAGCTTTCAGTTGTAATTACGAAGGCTTGAGGAACTGGGAATTTTGCGTTGTACATTTCGCCGAGATTTGCTGCTTTTTCTCCTGCGAGTGAGATGTCGGATTTGTGGAGATCGGATAACCAGGCTATGAATTTTTCACCGCTCATGTGAGTTGGAGATGTTTATTCTATATAAATGTTTAGACAATGTTTGAGTGGAATATGTTGGTTTGGGAAATAAAAAATATTTGTGTTATGGATTGTATGAAGGATGATGGGATTGAATCTAGCTTTTGGCTTTTGGCTTTTAGTTGTTAGTTGGATGTTTTGGGGTGGGTGTTAATTATTGGCACACGGATTCATACGGATTCATACGGATTTTTGTTTTGGGAATTGTGTGGATTTGGTTTATGATGGGGGAAAATTTTAGCCACGGATTACGCAGATTACACGGAGGGTGATGAGAATGGTGTAGGATGTTTGTGTTTGTGGAATATGTTGGTTTGACCAAAAAAAAGTTTTTTTGAGGGATGACGACGGAAACTGGTATTTTGTTTTCGTCGTCATCTTCTCAGTCAAGGGTTAATATCAATGGATGTTGTCAGCCGCAACGGTCATGGTTCCGATGCCGATTCCTGTCCACCATCCGGCCTGTGTCGCATGTAACGCTGAGCTGCTCGGGGCCACTATACTGCTTACGGCAAGACCTGTCCCTACGCCGTTTCTGATGGCATGGCTAATCGGGTTGGACTCAATGGCAGTATTCATCTTACCGGTATCGGTAATGGTTCCGGTTTCAATCCCTGCAATTCCTGCTCCCAGTTCTTCAACGCCTTCAATGGGGCCTCTGGTGATATCACCGATTTCAAGAATGGATTTTTCTCCTGCAACAATCAGTACGGGAGTTTCTACGACATGGTAAACGGTTCCGGCCACTGCTTTAAAGAAGCCTGTGATTGGGTTTGCTGCCATAGTCCATGCATTTGCTGTACTGAGCGTTGTAACGAAAAGTGCGAGTGCCATCATCGTAATGACTGTCAATTTTTTCATGGGTTTCTCCTTTGAGTTTTCAAATTAAAATCAGTTGGTTTTTGGTTTTCCGCAACTTTTATTTTATTTACCTCCTTTCAATCAAAAAACATAGAATTCTCTAGAGAAGTTTTGAAATTCCTAACAGATAGTGATAGGTTTTTCTTTTCCGCTGTTTCTGGAGAGTTTCTATTGGTAGTTTCTTGATTTGTTTTTGTTGCGGGGTTAATGTAAATTATTTTTTGTTGTTAAAATTGCTTTATATTCTTTTTGATGACAAAGAATATAAGCGGATTTGTTTTGGAAGTGGGATGCCAAGGATTTCGAAGGAGAAGGTGGAGAAGATATCGGAGCAGATTTTGTCTTATTTGTATTCGGTTTTTCCTAAGCTTGTTTTTACGGTTGATGTGGCACGGGAAATTGCGAGGGATGAGGAGTTTGTGAAGAGGTTGCTTATTGGTCTTGAAGGGAAGGGGTTGGTTGTGAGGGTTGGGAAGAATTCTAAGGGGACGGATTATTTGGCGCGGATTAGATGGAGGATTTCGAATAGGGCGCATGCTATCTACGCTGCGGCGTAGATTCTAGATTCTAGAGATTAGAGATTAGACATTAGAGATTAGAAATTAGAAATTAGAAATTAGAAATTAGAAATTAGAGATTAGAAATTAGAGATTAGAAATTAGAGATTAGAAATTAGTTGATGGTTTGGGAAAAATTAAATAGGGTCGATTTTTGTTGTTGCCTATGGTAAGAGTTAATTGTCATGTGCATTCGAATGAGAGTGATGGGAGTCTTAGTCCGAGGGAGTTATTGGAGCGGGCGGTTGAGGAAGGATTGGGGTGCGTTTGTTTTACGGACCATTTTAGAATGCCGAAGGAAATTAGGGATTATGGGGAAGCACGGAAGCACGGGGACGATTATTATGATGAACTGGAAAAGTTGCGAGTTGAATTTGCTGGAAAGGTTGATGTTTTGATTGGGGTTGAATTGGATTGGGTTGATGGATATGAGGATTGGTTTTTGAGTGAGATGGGGGATAGGGATTATGATTTTATTTTGGGCGCGGTTCATTGGTTGAAGAATTTGGATGGTGATTTTAGTCGACCGCATTTTCCGACGGGAGGGATTGAAGAGTTTGGGGGAGAGAGGATTTTTATTGAGAATTATTTTGGCGAGATTAGGAAGATGATTGAGTTTGGTAGGATTGATTGTGTCGCGCATTTGGATGCGTTTCGGAAGAGACTTGAGGATAATGGGGTTTTATGTGAGGATTGGTATAAGGATTTGGTTGTGGATTTGTTGAGGCTGATGAAGGAGAGAGAGGTTGTTTTGGAAGTTAATTGTGCGGGATGGGAAGTTTTGGATGAGTGTTTTCCTCAGAGGTGGATTGTTGAGGAGGCTGTTAGGCTTGGAGTTGGTTTGACGATTGGGAATGATTTTCATAAGTTGAAGTTTGGGAGGCTAGATGAGGGGATTGATCGGGCAGTTGAGATGCTTAGAGAAGTTGGAGCTCAAGAGATTTTGGTTTTTCGGGGAAGGATTGGAGAGAGGATGAAGGTATGAGGGCAAGAAATTAGAGATTAGAAATTAGGTATTAGAGATTAGAGATTAGAAATTAGGTATTAGAGATTAGAGATTAGAAATTAGAAATTAGAAATTAGAAATTAGAGATTAGATGGGGGTTGGAATATGTGGGTTTGTCCAAAAAAAAGTTTGAAGTGGAGAATTGAGCCCCTGTGGAAGCGGGCTCTTTTTTTGGTGAAGTTAACTATCTTTGTATGGGATAGGGATTGAGAGTAAAAGGCGCCCCTCTTCATTTTTTAATAGGATGCCTATTTCTATATATTCTTCTTTTTCTAATGTTGGGAGTGGGATGGTGTATTCATGTTCTTCCTGTTTCCCGTTGTAGATTATTCCGATGAAGGATCCATTGAGAGTTTTATTTTCTTCGAAGAGGGTGATGTTCAATTGTATCGCGTGGTATGCTTTTTCGGGATTCTGGATGCGGAGTTTCAAAGAGAGACTTTTAGTTTCTTTTGGGATAATATGGGTTTTGAAAATATCTAGGAATTGATTCTCCTTTTTTGTTTCTTCTATTAAATATTGGACGTTGATTTTGGTTTCGGGGTTTTTTATTTCCCAAAAATGTTGTGCTGGTTTTTTTCCTGCGCAACTTGTTAAGATTAACATTAGTAAGAGTATTGCCATTCTTTTCATGGACATTCCTTTTAGAATTGGTTAGAATGTTTTTGGTTTGTGGACTTGGGCTCACAAGAACCCAAGTCCGATGGGTTAAACTTTTTCCCAAGAGAAAAGAATAGGGAGTGTAATAAATAGGAGCGCGGTCATTGTCCATGACCCTATGCATCCGAGGCAGGGGATGCTGTATTTTATTGCGGTGGGGATTAGCCAAAAGAGTAATGCGAAAGCTCCTGTGACCAATAGGATGTAGAGAGTTGTGAAGAATTTGTTGCTTGGGTTTTCTCCTAGCATGTATAAGGATATCCCCATTCCGCTGTAACCCAATATGCCTATTAGGCTCCATGGAATTCCGAAGAGCGTCGTTATTTCCTTTGGTGTTTCTGCTGGAATACAGATTATTGATATTGCTGAGAATAGTAGCCCGAAGACTGCCGGGACTAGTGCCAGGGGTATCATTGGTTTTTGTAACTGGAGGTTCATAATTTTCCTTTCTTGGTTGTTGGGTTTGGCCCTCGACATTTTGAAGAGGGCTTTTGTTTGCCAGCTTATGCCGCTACACTTACGCGGTATAGTTTAGTCACGTGTGCTATTGTCTTGGGACCGAATTTTTGAATCTCCAGCCAGTCTTCATAGGAGAGAGTCTTGGTTCCTTTTTTTTCCTTGATAAGCTTTATATGTTGCTGTTGCTCAACTCCTTTGACTTTTGCCGGAATTATGGCTATTGTCAGCCCGTTTTCCTCATAAGCGTCCCATAATACCTTTGATCTTTCTGAAAGAGGTTTTGTTCCGTCTTCCCATCGGCATCTCCCGGATTTTAAGATTGCCATGATTTCAAGGTATTCGTCTTTTGTTGCTAGATGTACGGGGCTTGTTGGTCTAATCGGTAGTCTCATTTGTTTTCCTTTTTTGTTTGGGGTTTTTTAGAAGGTGTTTGCGTAGCATTGTGCTATTGCAAGTATTGTCGTGATGAGTATTACTGCTTCATACGTTTTCATTTTTTCCTTTCATTGTTGGGCTATTTGCAATATTGTAAATAGCCAGTTTTTTTAGAGTTACTTCTAGAATTGTTTTTCTTTTGGAATAGGTATTCCTTTCTTATTCCTTTCTTATTCCGCATTTCTTGATATTTTTAAAAATTCGTAAATGAATTTTGTTGTTTTTGTTATTGGTTTTTGTTGCGGTTTTTGTTTTTTTATGAATGTGATAGATGAAAATTAAATTTTTTGTAATTTATTCTTCGTTTTCGGCGAGTCTGATTATTTTTTTCCAGCCTTTGTCGTATTTTACTTCTTTGATTTTAATTAAATTTTTTTCTTCTAGGGAATTTTTTGTTTCTGTTCCTTTTCTTGCGGATAGTCCGATTTCTTTGTAGATTCCAGTTGTTGATAGTGTGTGATTCGGATTGCTCTGTAGGTATTCCAAGAATTTTTGTTCGTCAGGAGACAAACTTTTATCTTTTGTTTCTTGTTTCTTGCTTTCTTTTGTTATTGCTTTTTTAGTTTCGTTTAGTTTGTTTATCGCAGCTTTAATGTCTGAAGTTTTGTAATTTCCTTGTTCTTTGGATTTTTCTAGGATGTCTTCGATTTGCTGAAGTGGAATACCTGCTTCTAGGTGGGCGACAATGTATTCATAGATTAAATTTTGACCTTCTGATAACTCTGTTTTTGGTTTTTGGTTTTTGGTTTTTGGTTCGACTTGTTCTGTGCTGTTATTTTTTTCTGAGAAGGGTTTTTCTTTTTTTATTGGTTTTTCTGGGTTTTCTATTTGCTTGTTGAATTCTGGGTCTACTTTGTTTTGGTAGTCTTTGCCTAGGAGAAAAGACTGCATTCTGGATTTGATTTCTTCGTTTGTTATGAAGGTTTCTCTTTCGTGACTGTATTGGACTTTGATTTGGAATGGTTGGTTGTACCTTTCGGATAGTTTTACGATTGCTGAGCCGACTGGCAGACTTGAGAAGTAGTGTTTGTAGTCTCTGAGTTGAGTTAGCTCGGAGATGTCGTAAATGTCTTGGGGTAGTTGTTGTTGGAAGGCTACGTGGCAAGCGGAGTTTCCTTTTACTGTATCGGAGATTTTTGAAATATGTTGGTCTAGGCAGATTAGGGATGTTCCGTATTCTCGCATTTCTCTGTATATCATGTCGGTGGTGGACTCGGATGCGAAGTTTGTTGGTTTTTTTAGGAAGATGTTATGGGCTTCGTCTACTATGATTGCATGGTCGAATCCATGTGAGGCTTGGTTTTGTCTAGCTTTTTTTAGTTTGAAGATGTAGGTTAGAAGGAATTCGCAGAAGACGGTTTTTTCGATTCCGCCTAGAGAGTTTAGCTCCATGATTACTTTTTTGTCTAGAAGTTCTTCTACTGATATTGCATTTGTGCCTTTGTAGTTTAGGGTTTTTCCGAATTCTCCGAATGTTAAAACGGTTGCAACTCTTAATGCGGATTCTATCCAGCCTGCTTCTCTTGTTTTGGATTTTTCTAGTTTTTCTTCGAGTCTCCATTTGATGTGGTTCCATGTTGGGTAGTTGTCTGAGCCATGGTAGATTCCCCATTCTTTGAAGGCTTCGTCTAGGGTTTCTAAGATTACTTTGTGGACTCCGAATGATGCCTGGAAAGATTCTGTTAAAAGGTCTGCTAGGACGTTTACCCATTCCTTTGGTGCGACGCCTTTTGGTGGGCAGTTGATATTTGTTTTGAAAAGGTTGGCGGTTGATTCGTCTCCTACGGTGAATACTATTAGGGATTTGTCTTTTAAGAGAAGAGGTCTGAAAGATTTTTTCCAGTCGAAAATTAGGTAGGGTTTTTTGTGCTGGTTTAAGCTTTCTATTATTTTGAATGCAAAGGTTGTTTTACCTGAGCCTGACATTCCTGTGACGCAGATGTGACGAGGCCAGTCTTGTTCTCGAAGTGTGAAAGGGCAGATTATTTTGTCGGCGTATACTATCTCTGCTAGGTTGTAGGTTCCGTTGATTAGTTCTTTTCTTGGTGGTTCTAGTAAGACGGATTTGTCTAGGAGTTGGATTAGATGTTTTTGGTATAATGTGTTTAGGAGATGTTCGATTTCTTCTCTTTCTTCTCGGCTATTTGCCATGGTATACTGGAAATATATCTCGTCGATTTTTTTTCCTAGAACAGGTCTAAGTTTGTTACAGATGTCTTCGGGGGTTAGGGGTTTTTCGTTCATTACATATCCTCCAGTGTGTTTAGAGATATATAGCCTGGGCATGCTGCATCGTATCCATTGCATTTGTAGCAACCTGTATCTTCAAATCCTTGGGTTCCTTTGTCCTCTAGTCCTCTTTTTCTTTCTTCTTCTCTTTGGCTTATAGCTCCTTCTAGATTAAGGCATAAATTTTTGTCTTCCATTATTCGTTTAGAATTCTTCCGAGCATGTCTGACCGGCTTTTCTTTTCGTTTAGTTCTTTGACGTTTTCACGAAATTCTTTTTTCAGAAGAGCTATGTCTCGCCAGCAGTTTACTTTTTCGTTAAGTTGAAGTTCTGAGATGTCTATTTGTTTTTTTCGAAGTTCAGATCTTTCTCTTGCAAATTCTGAGTCGCCTTCTCCTTCAGGTGCGTTTTCTATTAGGAATGTTTTGATATTGGCTTTCATGTTTTCGCCTTCTTTGATGAAGTGTTGGCTTAAGATATTCCTTTCTTTTATCATGCTTTCTAATTCTTTGATATTATTTTCTAGAGAATCTAATTTAGCTTTTCCGACGGCGTCTATATCTGAAGAGGTATTCCATGTATTTTTATCGTTTTCCATAGTGGAATATGTTATTTTTAGTATTTAAAGTTTTTGGTTTCGTATCTTTTTAGGAGTAACAGATTAGAGATTAGGATGTTTCTATTTCAGGACAAGGATGTCCCAGATTTCTTTCTTTTTAGAAAAAGAAATTTCTCTTCTGCCCAAATGGCATACCTCTGCTGAGGCAAAGTAGAAAAACTTATTTTGGAAAAGGGTGGAACTTTCTCTAGATGAGGACTAGGATGTCCCGGGAGATGAATTGGTCTTGGCGAGATTCTAGGATTGGCTGCATGTAGATTTTAAGCCCGGCTTTTTCGGTTATTTTTTGGGTATCTACGTGCAGGTTTCTGATTACGGGAAATGTTATTGCTATTTTGCTAGATGGTTTTTTGATTTTTTTTAGGTGTTTTAGGATTGGAATCATATAGGCTTCGAAGTTTTGGATGAGTTGTTTTGCTTGGTTGTCGGAGGGTTTTTTTGTAAGTAGTTTGCCTAGTGGGGTTTCGGTTGCGATTGCGTTAAATTGTAAATCTGGGGCTCTCCTAGAGTCTTCATTGATGATTGTGTATTTGGTTTGGATATTGTATTCTTGGGTTAGCCATCGAAGGTTTTTTTCGGCGTCTGTTGTTGCTTCTTTTTCTTTGTCTATTCCATGTACATTGATTTTTTTAATTAGGGCTTCTTGGAGAATTGAGCCGATGCCACAGAATGGGTCTAGGAGTTTGTCGTGAGGTTTTGCTCCGGAAAGGTTGATTAAGATTTTGGAGAGTCTTGGTGATATTGCTAGGGCTTCTCGTCGGATTGGTTTTTGCATGTCTCGTTTTTTGACTTCTGTTGGGTCGTAGGTTTGGGTTGAGGTTCCGAGGTAGATTATGCCGTCTTTTTCGTGGAGGAATATGTGGAAGTCGGCTTTTGGGTTTTTGCCCTTTTCTCCTCCTTGGAACTCTAGGAGTTTTTGCCCATGTTTTTGTGAGGCTTTTTTATGTTCTTTTTTGAATTTGTCTTGGAGGATTTGTGGGTCTAGATTGCCATGGATTGCGTATGAGAATTTGTCTGATGGGATTATTTCGTTTTGATTTAGGTGGTTTTTTAGTTTTTCCATTTCGCCTTCGAAGTTGATTTGCCCGAGATGTATGGTGCCGCCAAATTCTTGGATATTAAATCTTTCTCCTGCATTGACTTGGATTATTAGGAGGTTCTCATCGAATAAGATTTCTTCGTGGGTTCTGTTTCTTGCTTTTAGAAATTCAAGGATTTCTGTGCGGGATAGTTGTGGGTTTCTGCCAAGTACGAAGAAGAATTTTTGTTTTTCTTGATTATCGAGAGATTTGTTTGAGGAGACTGATTGATTTTGGGTTTTCATAAAGATAAGAATTGAAAGATGTTTATAGCATTATGCTTTCATCGGTGGCATGACGTTTGTTATGGAAGTTCTGCAAGTTATACGTGCCTTGGTTGATCTAATTAGTTTTCGTGCCATGGCTTCTGCTTTTGGTGTTTTCACTCCGATGATGTAGAGTGTTTGGTTTGGTTTTACCATAGCTGCTCGTCCCATTGTTTTACCAAAGGCTCGGCTCATACCTGTCTGCATACGATCAGCTCCTGCACCTGTAAGCATTTTGTTTTCTCTTAAGATGTGGTGGGGAAAAATTTTTACTTCTAAATAGAATTCTTTACCTACTTTGATTTGTAGGAAACGATTTAGATATTGACGGATTGCTTCTATTGAATTGTCTCGGATTTGGCATGTTTCTTGAGAAATCATGTGCAGTTGGACTGGATATTCTCCAGCTTCGAAGCCTTTTTGGTCTCCCATTTTGAACTTTACTATTCGAGAATTTGGAACGGCTTTGATGTAGGACTTTGCTCGTTTTTTGGAAACACGAGTGTATGGTCGCGCGTATCTTTTTGAGTATGCTGATCCCTTTCTTAGTGCCATTCTCTTTCATTTGTTGTATATTTAGATTCTATAAAAAGAAGTTGTTCTGCGGCTTCTGCTGATTCTATCAATCCGCTTTCTACTTGTTTATTCAAGTCTTCTATTTCACTTTTTAGTCTTTTTTTGTCTGTAATATAAGTTTCTGATATCATATTAGTTTATCTCCACTTCAGTTCCGATTGCTTGTCCTGGCAAACCTGTTTCGAAGATTGCTCGAACGATGCCATTCCCGCCGTGTGCTGAAGCTATTTTACCTTGAATAGTTTTTGGTTCTTTTGCTGGGGATTTCCAGTGGACTGTTTTCCCTACGAATTTTTGCGCAGATTCTCTTGTGTCGACGGTTGGTATTTCTATAAGGAAGTGTCTAGGCTTGAATGTTCTTCGCCCTCTTCGGAATTGGATTACTTTTGCTATTGTCATGTTAAGTTAAGTGAAAATTTGATTTATAAATTTAATGG
>Ga0208968_1000604_pt1 | contig 22525 bp, 22 predicted proteins | sample RifOxyA3_FD_184031 | JGI IMG/M metagenome (GOLD analysis project Ga0208968, IMG submission 184031) | Groundwater microbial communities from Rifle, Colorado - Rifle Oxygen_injection A3 (SPAdes) | ecosystem: Environmental > Aquatic > Deep subsurface > Groundwater | place: Rifle, Colorado, United...
ATCCTGGAACAGGATCCCGGGCGGCTTGTCCTGAATGTCGGCGGAGATATCAACCCGCTTTTAAAACAGATCGCAAAATATGAGGTCACAAACCTGGTTTTCCCGGAGCCCTCCCTTGAGGAGACATTCATGACCTTTTACCGGGAAAAATAAAAGGAACCATGTCCGGTTATCTGTCCTATATGAAAAAAATATTTCAGGACCAGAAAATAAACCTGGCCCTCCTGGTCCTGTTCTGTTTTCTTTTTGAATGGGCCTTTGCCTGGGTCTTTTTTGAAACCGACATCAAAAAAACGCTGGCCTCCATCATAAGGCTGCTGCCCCCGGGCATAACGGCATTTATGGGGATCCAGGGCGGCATTTCCGAGTTCGCCCTTCAGATGCTGGCCTTTGGATATGTGCATCCGCTCATCCTCATTGTACTTTCCTTTTTCCAGATCAGCATCCCGGCCAGATATCTGGCCGGAGAAATCCAATTCAAAACCTTTGATATCCTGTTGACCAAACCCGTCAGGCGGGTCACCATCCCCCTCGGCATCTATTCGTTTCTGGCCATTGCCCTGGCCCTGCAGTTTTCTGCCATGCTGCTGGGAACACTGGCAGGGGATCTGTGCTTTGATCTAAAGGTGAACATGGCGGATTACGCCAGGGCGGCAGGTGTCGGCCTGGTTTTCTTTCTAAGCATGGGGTCCCTGGCAACGGCCATATCCACCTTCCAATCCGACCAGGGCAAAAGCATCCGCATGGCCGTGGGCCTGTTTGTGTCTTTGTATTTTTTTGATACGGTGATTAAATTGAGCACATCCCTGCAATCCCTGTCGCCTTACAGCTATTTCCAGTTATACCAGCCGGGAGAACTGATTCTGGGCAAGCCCGGCGCCGGCATCCGGGTTCTGATATCTCTCGGGATCACGGTGTTGTGTTTTCTTATTTCCCTGGTCCAATTCAACCGGCGGGATTTATAATTTGTCCATATTACGGCTTCATATAGTGGATACGGCTGGAAATAAGCGGTTTGCTACAGCGGCTCGGGCGGATGATCGATTTGATATTGCATTTTTGCCGCAAGATCCCGGGCTTGGGCCAGTTGCCGGGGCGATAGGTTTTCGGCAACGGCATCCCTTGTTTCGGCGGCATCTTCAAGTCCCTGGGCAGCCGCCAGGCTGAGCCACAGATACGCCTGTTGAAAACTCTGAACAACACCTTGGCCCCTGTCATACATTATGCCAAGGTTGTACTGGGCAACGGCAATTCCCTGTTCGGCCGCTTTGGCATACCAATGGGCGGCCTGCTGATCATCCTGGGCCACGCCCTCACCATTATCATACATCATCCCAAGATTGAACTGGGCTGAAGCGTCTCCCTGCCTGGCTGCCCTTGAATACCAATACACGGCCTGCTTATAATTCTGAGGAACTCCCCTGCCTTCGGCGTACATCCACCCAAGATTAAATTGGGCATTGACATCTCCCTGTTCGGCATCCTTTAAAATTTCTTCGAATTCACCGCAAAAAACAGAAGCGGCATAAAACAGAACGATTATGATGGCCGGAAAAATATTTTTCATTTGACCTCTCTTCACCCTGATCAAAAATATAATCCGAATCCCAGGTGATGCAACAAGATGGCTGAATAATCTTTTTGAAAAACCGGCCTTTATTGCCGGATAAACTTCTGTTATGGTATTCACTTGAATGAAAAGGACCGGAGGCAAAATGAAAATCAATAAAATGGACCATATCTGCGTGGCGGTCAAAAATCTGGAGGCTGCCCGGAAAATCTGGGAGCCGGTGCTGGGCAAACCCAGGCCCGACGTGGAATACGTGGATGAATCCGAAAAAATCCGGGTGGCCCGGTATTGGCTGGGGGAGGTGGGCTTTGAGCTTATGGAATCCCTGACCCCGGACGGGGAGGTGGCAAAATTCATTAAAAAGCGGGGGGAAGGTGTCATGCTCCTCAGCTTCAACGTGGACCACACCCGTGGGGCCATGGATGAACTGAAAGCAGAAAACTATCCCTTTATCGGCGGTCCCCGGCCCTTCCGGGACTGTGAATTCGCCTTTATCCATCCGGAAAAAATGAACGGGGTCCTGGTGGAACTCATTGATGACAAGGGAACCGCCCTCGAGGAAGGGCAGCAGCCATGAAAAAAAACATCCTGACGGCCGTGGGGGCTGCGGAAAACGGGGAGATCTTCGACCTGGAAGGCTATGGGGCTGCGGGCATGTCCGGAGAGACGCCCTTTGTCCTGGAAACGGCGGACACCGTGCCCATGCCCCACGGCAGTGAACTCATGCTCCTGCCCCACCGGCGTCCCCTGGTCTATAATCTTGCGGAAAACCGGTTTGAAATCCTGAAAAAAAACCCCTTTGCCTCCAAGGAAAGCATCTTTCCCGTGGCCGTGTTCAATTCCCCGGGCTATGTGAACCGGCATTTCTGCGCCTACGATGACACCGGCGTCACGGCCCCCCTGCCCCTGTTTTCCTATGGGGCCGTGGGCTTCGGCAAAGGCGGTTTCCGGTCCTCGGCCCTCCTGGTGGACCCGGAACCCCGCCAGGATTTACGGCTCATGCCCCAAAAAAAAATCCTCAAAGGCGTAAAGGAAATGCAGAAAAAATATCCCCGCAACCGCCTCATGCGCCATCTTGAATCCTGCGCCCTGCGCTACGGCTGCCCGGCCGGGAAAAATTTCTTCCTGAAACGCTATGAAGCCCCCCTGCCCACCTCCAGGGTCTGCAATGCCGATTGCCTGGGCTGCATCTCCCTTCAAACCACGGGCAACCTTTCCGCCTGCCAGGAACGGATCAGCTTTACACCGACGCCGGAAGAAATCGCAGAACTGAGCCTGGAGCATATTTCCACCGTGGACCAGGCCATTGTCAGCTTCGGCCAGGGGTGCGAAGGCGATCCCCTCATGGCCTTTGCCGCCATTGAACCGGCCGTCCGGCTCATCCGGGAAAAGACGGACAAGGGCACCATCAACCTCAACACCAATGCAGGTCTGCCGGACAAGGTGGAGGCCCTGTGCAGGGCGGGCCTGGACTCCATGCGGGTCAGCCTGAATTCGGTGAGGGAAAACTGCTATACCGCCTATTTCCGTCCCCGGTCCTACAAATTTTCAGATGTCCTGGAAAGCATAAAGATTGCCAAAAGCCTTGGGAAATTTGTCTCCATCAATTATCTCAACTGCCCCGGATTTACAGATTCGGAAAAGGAAGCCGCGGCTTTTCTAGAATTTGCCGGAACCACAGGCATTGACATGATCCAGTGGCGGAATTTGAATTTTGATCCCAACCATTATTTCAGAATTATGAAGGCCGTGGAAGATCCGGGACAGCCCCTGGGCATGGGAGCTATCATACAAAAATTTTCAGAACGTTTCCCCAATTTGATCCACGGGTATTTTAACCCGCCGAAAAAAGGCTGCCCCCCGGCGTCTGAAATACCCCAAAGGGTAAAAAGGTAAAAGATCAAAGTTTAATCCTGGCGCACCGGAACCCAATAAGAAGGCTCCGCTCATACTGGTCGCCGCTGTCACGGTCGGCACACCGGCAGCAAACAATGATGAGGTTGAAGGAACCTCCCCGCACTGCTGGTGATAATCTTTCTTCAAGCAATTTGTCGAGGTATCTATCCATATCTTCCTTTAATAGATCTTCTATCTCCAAATCATAGGAAAAATCATCATAGAATCTTTTTTGGTGATACTCTGACTGAGTCCATTCCCAGACATTGCCGCCAAGGTCGTGAACTCCTTCAGGGGTTTTTCCGCCGGAAAAAATTCCCACTGGCGAGGGTTTTCCCAATTCTGTTTCAGAGTAATTGCATTTCTGCGGATCAATCCCATCTCCCCAAGGGTATTCCCGCTTTTCCTTTCCTGCGGCCGCGGCCTGCCATTCCTCCTCCGTGGGGAGGCGGTAGACGAACCCATCATTTCTTTCAGCCGAGAGCCAATTGCAGAAGGCCATGGCCTCATACCAGCTTACCCCCGTCACCGGGGATGTGGGGCAGTTGTATGCCCTGTCCCGCCAGAATAGGGGTTCGGTTATTTTATTATACTCCAGCCATTTTTGGCCCTCCGTTGTCCAGAAATCATGGGTTTCATAGCCTCCGGCCTTCATGAACCGGTCATACCAGAAGTTTGTCACCGGAAACCGGGAAATCTCAAAATCCCGGATCTCTTTTTTGCCCAGATCCTCAAGATCGTATGTACCGCCGGGAATGGGAACAAATTCCTCCAGCCCTGCAGTATATCCCAACCGTCCCATGGCCTCCCCGGCCCTGAGAAGCACTGTCGGAGCCTCCCCTTTGCGAATCAGGGCCTGCATCCGGTCCAAGGCCAGGCCGACGGCCTTTTCCTGGCGGTTGTCCTTGTGGATATCCAGAAGGGCCTCGGCTGCCAGGATATAATGGTCAGCCTTAGGGTTTTCCGGGGTTTCTTCCAGTATCCGCCGGGCAATACTGTTGGCGGCCCCGCTGTTTCGCATACTCAGAAAGCCGATAAAAAGCTTGACCACTTCTTCGTATCTTTTATTTCCAACATAGGGTGAAATGGTATCAAAATACGAATCTTCCGAATGATCCACCAGGTACCGTGCCGTGAGAAATTCCTGGAAGGTCAGGTGAATGAATCTGTACCGGCCGCTTTCCAGTTGCAAAAGCCCCGTGGCCGGTTCGATCCGCCTGAAGAGATCTTCATAGGTTTTGTCCCTGTTCTCAAGCCTGTAATGGATTTTCAGGATGTTTACGGCCTCGTTCTCGTCAATCCCCCGTTCCCCGGCCTCAAACATGGAATGGGCCATGTGCATCATGAAATTGGAGACCTTGATTTTTTCATCCCCGAATTTTGAAAACAGTTTTTCCACATACCGGTTGTAGAGATCAGCCCGCTGGTTGGGCAACTCCTTCAGGTCATGGTACAGAATGCACATGGCCGTCAAAAGCAGGGGATTGGTCGTCAGCGCATCAATGTCCTCTCTTGCCCGGATATCCCCTTTCATGCTTTGGGCAAGGCTTTCCCCGGAAACAGAGCCTTTGTCGTAAACATGGCTGAACCATTTTCCGATAAAATCTTCCACCTGTTCATGGGTCAGATCAAGAACCTGTGCAACCCTTGATCCAAACCGCTCCCCCACCTTTCCCCCGGCCCCGTGGGGCCGCCCGAGAAGCACCAATTTTATGGGGTCATAAAAAACCCTGAAATCGGCAAAAGAGACGGCAGCAAATTCTCTTATGCCCTGTTCCGCTTCATCCAGGCCGTCCAGGAAAAACACGCAGTTGCCGCTTTCACAAAAGGAGAGAATGGTTTCAAGATCCAGAGAGCCGGACAGATGCTCCCGGCAATACCAGTCCAGGATATCTTTGGCCGCAGCGGCCCCGGGAACCTTGCCATAGCGGGGATAGGATTTCAAATCCTTGGAAAAAATCAGAACCGGCAGAAGATCTTTCTCAAAATGAGGATTCTCATTATTCACAAGGGTCCTTGCCATATGGCGGGCCAGGGTGGTTTTCCCGGAGCCTGCCGTACCGATGACCAGGAGGGTCTTTCCCTTTCCGGCCAGGGCTTCTATGGGCAGGGGCGATTCCCCCGCTTCAGGCCCTTTGGCTGACTCTTTTTTCCTTCTTTTTTCCGGCTTTCTATCCGGGTCCCAGGAAAAAAGCGGCTGAAAGATTTCCGGCAGGCTGACATTGATGACACGGCTGTCCTGCCGGATACAGTCAATGTCCATGCAGCTTGTGGTATCATTGAGCCAGGCTCTGTATTTTTTCGGGATCACGGCTGTCGGTTTTTTGATAGGGTGTACAGATTCTTCAGAAGGCTTTGATACAAGCTCGGAAATCTGTTTTTTTAAATGATCTGACAGGATCGTTTCAAAATCTATAGGTGCTGCAAAATTGCCATAAAGAAGGAGTTCATCTTTTTGAATCTTTTCTTTTAATTCAAAAACCTTTTGAAGCTGAAGGTCTTTAAGATCCGCCGTCGAGGACACCTGGACCTCTTTGAAATAAAACATGATCTTGGGTTTTCTCGCACCCTTCCAATCTTCATAAGCATTTAGGAATTCTTCTTCTGTACCGGACCCGGAATTCCCGGTGGGGGTTCCGTATTTTTTATGGAGGATGCAAATAAAGATATCACAGTCTTTTTGAAGAAGGTTGATGGTGTCCTGGGGCCTTCCGGCAGAAGGCACCACATCCTCCCAGCCCACTGGATCGAGGATGATCTGTTTCTCCCTCACCAGAGGGTCTTTGTTCAGATTTTCACAAACCTTCCGGACAATTTTTCTTTCCTCTCCCACGTCCGAGGGCGATGCAATAAATACGCTGATGATTCCTGCGGATCTGATCTTTTGCTGTGTTTTATTCATTTTGTACCGGCTCCCATGGTTTTACAGAATGTGCCAGCCTGTAAAGATACTTCCTGCTGTTTTGCTATGTAAGTCAGGCCCTTGTCAAGGATTAAATATGGGCTTGCCTTAGGCCCCGGACCCTGATACACATCAAGGCATAAAAGGGAAAAAAGCCATGGAAAATAAACAGATGATTGTCATTGACGAAACCCTGAGGGAAGGCATGCAATACCGGGGCATGATGTTCTCCCCGGAGCAGCGGCTAAAAATTCTTGACTTCCAGGAAGCCCTGGGCGTAGACATCTGCCAGGCCGGTTACCCGCCGGCCCATGAACACGAAGCCGGAGTCGTGCAGGCGCTTTTTGAATATGCCCAGGAAAAGGGCTATAAGATCCGGGTGGGGGCCATGGGGCGAGCCCATGTCAGGGATGCGGCTATCCTTCTTCAGACCGGCATCCGGGATATCCATTTCCACCTGCACATTTCTCCCCAGGCCGGGCCCAATGCCGTCGATGCCGTTCTTACGGACCTGCTCAAGCCCGTGGGGGAGGTGCGGAAAAAATCGCCCGACGCCGTGATCTCCGTTGCCATGCTGGATATGGGGCGCTCCGGCCCGGACGTGCTGGAGCACTGCATGTCGTTTTTGAGCCGCCATGGGATCGATATGATTTCCCTGCCCGATACCTCGGGCCTGATGGCGCCCCATGAGGTCTATGAGAAAATCAGCAGGCTTTCGGCCCTGGCCGGGGCGGCCCGGATTTCCATCCACTGCCACAATGACCTGGGAATGGCCTCAGCCAATTCCGTCATGGGCATCCTGGCCGGGGGAAGGGTTCTGGAAGCCTCGGCCCTGGGCATCGGGGAGAGGAACGGCATCGCCGATCTGTACACCACGGCAAAAATCCTCCGGGACCAGGGGGTTGACATGAATCTCAAGGTTGACGAGCTCTCCCTGTTCCGGGAATATTATGACTATGTGGACGGTCTTGTGTATGAGCAGACCGGGGATCATCTCCTGAATTTCAACACCCCGGTTTTCGGGCGGGGTGTCGGGACCCATACGGCCGGGACCCATGCCGGCGGGCAATACGGCCTTGCCCGGGAAACCGATTTTTATCTGAACGTCCTCTGCGGCCGGGGCCTGGTTCAAAAATACCTGGCCTGCCACAGCCTGTCCTGCCCGGCGGAGCAACTGGATGAGCTGACCCGGACCGTCAAATCCGAAAGCATCCGCCTGAACCGGTGTCTCACCGCGCCAGAAATTCAGGCGCTCGTTCAAAATTTAACTGACCTGGGGCCGTATTTGTGAGGAAAAAATTGAAACTGGAAACCGTCATAAAAGAACTGAATTTAACACCCCACCCCGAAGGCGGCTATTTTTGCGAAACCTACCGGTCTGCGGAAACCATCGGAACAGGCGGCCTGCCGGACCGGTACGGAGGCGGCCGGGCCTTTGGCACCAGCATTTTTTATCTGCTGAACAGCCATGACAAATCCCATTTCCACCGGTTAAAGTCTGATGAAATCTGGTATTTTCACCTGGGCGCTACCATTGTCCTTCATGTGATTGATCCGCGGCAGGGGTATAGATCCATTGAATTGGGGCCGGACCTGGCCGGGGGAGAACAGTTGCAACAGGTCATCCCGGCAGGCGCCTGGTTTGCCGCGGAAGTCAAAGGCCAAACCGGGTTTGCCCTGGCAGGATGCGCTGTCTTCCCCGGTTTTGACTTTGCCGATTTTGAAATGGGGAGCCGCGACGCATTGCTGGCGGAATACCCGGGGCTTTCGGAAGTGATCCGAAAATTCTGCAAATAAGACATTGCAAAACCGGCCATAATCTGGTTTAAATGTTGGGTTGAATTAAATTATAGAAGGATCAGGGCTTGAATATCGATATCAAAGGCATTGTCGTCATCTGCGGAAATTACGGCTCCGGAAAAACCGAGACCGCCGTGAATCTCGCCATTAAACGCAAAATGGACGGGATCGACGTCAAGATCACGGACCTGGACCTGGTGAACCCCTATTTCCGGACAAGAGAAGCCCGGGTTCTGCTGGAAAGCCTGGGCATTACGGTCATCCTGCCGGACCGGCAGTATATGCATGCCGACCTGCCCATCCTGGCGCCGGCTGTGGCCGGGATGATCCAGCAGCCCTCGGAGCTGACCATCCTGGATGCAGGCGGGGATGATGTGGGCGTCACGGTGCTGGCGGCCCTGGAAAACCATTTGTCCAAAAAAAAGGTCCAACTGCTTCAGGTCATCAACCCCTTCAGACCCTTTACCGAAGATGTAAAGGGCTGCATCCGGATCAAGGAGGAAATCGAAGCCTCTTCAAAAATGAAGATCACAGGACTGGTGGGCAATGCCAATCTCATTGACGAAACCCTGCCCGAGCATATTTATAAAGGATACGACCTTTTAAAAGAGGTCTCTTCTGCAACAGGCTTGAAAATTGAATTTATCACGGCCTGTTCCAATATATACCCCCAACTGGAGCTGAATCGTTTTTCCTGTCCTGTGCTGGAGATCCAAAGGAAAATGAATCCGCCCTGGAAACGTTTAAGCAGTAAAGGAGTTTTAACCCATGGCGTATAAACATATTGTTGATTCCGAACGGTGCAAGGGATGCGGCCTCTGTGTCAACATCTGCCCCAAGAATGTGCTGGAAATCACGGACACGGTGAATGCAAAAGGTCATTTTCCCGCATACCAGGCCAGGCCCGAGGATTGCATCTACTGCACCATGTGCTGCATCATGTGCCCGGATGTGGCCATCCGCATTGTTGAGACAAAAGAAGTGAGTGCCGGGTAGTGATTCACTGCCCGGCGCATCCAATTCAAATAATCGATAAGGAACTATCATAATGGCAAAAGTGCTAATGAAAGGAAATGAAGCAATCGGTGAAGCCGCCATCCGTGCCGGCTGTAAAAATTATTTTGCATATCCCATCACCCCCCAGTCCGAAGTGGCCGAATACCTGGCCAAACGATTGCCGGAAGTGGGTGGGGTCTTTCTCCAGGGGGAAAGCGAAGTGGCGGTGGGGTATATGATCTTCGGCGCCGCCGGTTGCGGGGAAAGGGTCATGACCACCTCCTCCAGCCCGGGCATCAGCCTCATGAGCGAGGCCCTGTCCTATATTGCCGCGGCCCAGTGCCCGGCGGTATTTGTCAATATCATGCGCGGCGGCCCCGGCCTCGGCGGCATTCTCCCGTCCCAGGGGGATTATTTCCAGGCCACCAAGGGAGGGGGCCACGGGGATTATCATTTACTGGTCTTTGCCCCGGACGGAGTCCAGGAAGCGGTCGAAATGACCATGAACGCCTTTACCCTGGCGGAAAAATATCGGGGACCCGTCATGATTCTCGGCGACGGCATGATCGGCCAGATGATGGAACCGGTGGAATTTCCGGATCATCTGAAATCCGAGCCCTCCAACAAGGATGACTGGGCCACCAGCGGCATGGACAAAAGGAAAAGCAATAAACGCAACCTGGTCCGGTCCTTGTTTCTGGATCCTACCGAACTCAATAACAACAACCTTGCCCTGAAGGCCAAATACGCGCAGATGAAAAAAGAGGAAATCCTGTATGAAGGATACAATACGGATTCGGATTACAAGGTCCTCATCGTCAGCTACGGCACCATGAGCCGGGTGTGCAAAACCGCCATCGATATGATGAAGGAAGAAGGGATCGAAGTCGGGCTCCTGCGGCCCAAGACCCTTTTCCCCTTTCCCGAGGAAGCGGTTTTCACAGCGGCGACGAAAAAAAGCTGCAAGGCCGTCATCAGCATTGAGATGAGCATGGGCCAGATGGTGGAAGATGTGGAGCGGTGCGTCAAGGGACAGAGGAAGGTCGATTTCTACGGCGAATGCGGCGGTGATATTCCGACACCTGAAAAAATTGTTGAAATTATCAAAGGACTGCTCTAACCGCTTTATATAGGAGAATTAAGAATGGGAAAAACATTTTCAAAGCCCGAGGCCATGAGCAGCAATATGACCCATTACTGCCCCGGCTGCACCCACGGCATTGTTCACCGGCTGGTGGCGGAAGCCATCGACGAGCTGGGCATCCGGGGAAGAACCGTGGGCATTGCGCCGGTGGGGTGTGCGGTGCTGTGCTATAATTATTTTAACTGTGATTTTCAGGAAGCGGCCCATGGCCGGGCCCCGGCCATGGCAACGGGGATTAAACGGGTACGGCCCGATCTCATTGTCTTCACCTATCAGGGAGACGGGGATCTGGCCAGCATCGGCATGGGAGAAATCATCCATGCGGCCAATAGGGGTGAAAAATTCACCACTATCTTTATCAATAATGCCATCTACGGCATGACCGGAGGCCAGATGGCCCCCACCACCATGCCGGGCCAGAGGGCTACCACGGCGCCCACGGGCCGGAATACGGATCTGACAGGCATGCCCATCCGCATGGCCAATCTTTTAAAGGAACTGGTCACGCCGGGCTATATCACCCGGCAGGCGGTATTGAATCCCAAACAGATCAATAAGGCCAAAAAGGCCATTAAAAAAGCCTTTGAATACCAGGTGGCGGGGAAATGCTTCAGCTTTGTGGAGGTCATCTCCACCTGCCCCACCAACTGGGGCCTGACACCCTTGGATGCCTTGAAATGGGCCGAAGATACCCTTCTGCCCTATTATGAACTGGGAGATTACAAAATTCCTGAATAGGATTGGAGATACCAATGCAAACAGAAATAAAATTTGCAGGATTCGGCGGCCAGGGAATTTTGCTCAGCGCAAAGCTGCTGGCCTATGCCGCCATGAAACAGGGCTTTTTTGTGGCCTGGGTCCCTTCCTACGGACCTGAAATGAGGGGCGGGACCGCCTATTGCACGGTGGTCATCGGCGACAAGCGCATCGGCTCCCCCATTATCAAAAACCCGTCCCATCTGGTGGCCATGAACCGCCCGTCCCTGGAAAAATTCGCCGCCGACGTGAAACCGGGCGGGGTGATCCTGATCAACAGTTCCCTCATCCCCACAAGGAGCAACAGAACGGATATTGTTGAGCTTATCGTTCCGGCCAATGACAGCGCCATCAAGGTCGGCAGCGTCAAATGTGCCAATATCATCGCCCTGAGCGCCTTTGCCGCCAAGTCCGGAGTGGTTGATATGGACATTCTGAGACACTGTGTCATGGATGAATTTTCAGCCAAACCCAAAATCATTCCGCTGAACATGAAAGCCTTTGACGAGGGTGTGGATATCGCCAACAAGAATTAGCCAGGGCCGGTGAGGCCGCAAGGGAGGGACCGTATGATCAGAATTGAAATTTCTCTTTTCCTGAAAAACGTTCCGGGAGAACTGGGCAGATTAACCGAACTCTTGGGGAGTAACGGCATTAATATTGATGCCATTACCATCCAGGATGCCTCGGCCTATGTCCGGAATCTTTTTGAAGCAAGGGGGAAATCCCTGAAGCGGCTGGCTTCTTCAGCCAGTTACAGTTCCATGCGGCGGGATTCTGCCGACTTTGCCCTCATCCGCCTTGTGGTAGACAAGGCCCAGACGGCCATGGATCTCTTAAAAGCCAATGACTATCTCTTTGATTCCAATGAAGTGGTCACCATTGATGTGACCAATAAACCAGGAGAATTTGCCAAGATCACCAAAAAATTCGGAGAGGAACAGATCAATATCAATTATGTATACGGATCTGTTTCCGACTCCGACGGCAGATGCCTTTTCGTCTTCTGTCCCGAAGATGTGGCATCGGCCGCCGCCATTTTCAAGGACGGCTATTGATCATTGAGGTGAAATAACCCAGCCATGGTCACGGATTTGCGTTCCCTGATCCTTTGCCTTGTCGTTGTCGCTGTTACGCTGACCCTGTGCATGCTCTATTTTCTGAGTGAACGCAAGACCTATCCCGGCTTTCTGCACTGGACCCTGGGGTTTTTCCTGTTCAGTACGGGCATTGTTATTATCGGACTCAGGGAATTTCTTTCGGATTTTATCTCCATCGTTCTCGGCAATGTTCTCATTTCCGGTTCGAGCATCTTTTTTTATTCCGGATTTGCAGCCTTTGTCCAAAGAAAAATCAATCTCTATATCCATTTGTCCGCCCTCATCCTCTATACCTTCTGCATCTCCTTTTTTACCTATATCATTCCCAGTCTGCTGATCCGGATCATTCTGGTTTCAATTCTGATCATCATTTATTGTATTTTAATGCTCCGTATCCTGTCCAAGGACATCAGAGCCCTCCTCGGAAAGGCAAGCCCCTTGCTGGCCGGAACCCTCATGGCCCTTGCCCTGTTTATAGGATTACGAACCGTGTACAACCTTGTTATCCGGTTCATGGATATGGGTGGGTATTCCCGGGTTCTCATCATTGAACCCTTTACAGCCCTGGTTTTTATCATTTTATTGATCACCCTGGTGATCGGTCTGATTCAGCTCAATTATCAGAAACTTGAAAAAGATTTTTTTGACACTTACAGGGAGATTGAAAAAGCCAAAGAGCTTGCGGAAAAGGCAACCCGGACAAAGTCGGAATTTCTTGCCAATATGTCCCATGAGATCAGGACACCCATGAACGGGGTCATCGGCATGCTGGATCTGCTGGCCGAAACGCCGCTCCTGCCCGAACAAAAAGATTATGCCCTTTCAGCCCAGCAGAGTGCGGATTCGCTTTTGATTCTGGTCAACGATATCCTTGATTTCTCGAAAATCGAAGCCGGTATGCTGGAAATTGAAAAAATTGAGTTCAACCTGGGTGTCACCATGGATTCCATCAGTGATATCATGGGCATCAAGGCCAATGAGAAAAGAATTGAATTTGCCTGCCTGATTCATGATGATGTGCCCTTAAACCTGGTCGGTGATCCGGGGCGGCTCCGGCAAATTCTGCTCAATCTTGCCGGGAATGCCGTCAAATTTGTTGAAAAGGGGGAGGTTTTTATCCGGGTGTCCCGACGCCTGGAGTCCGATACCAAGGTGGAACTCCTGTTCGAAGTAAAGGATACGGGCATCGGTATCCCGGAAGATAAAACCGGGGTTCTTTTTACTTCCTTTTCCCAGGTGGATGCATCCACCACCCGTCAATACGGCGGAACCGGCCTGGGCCTGGCCATCTCAAAACAACTGGTGGAACTCATGGATGGTAATATCGGGGTCCGGAGCAAGGTAGGCAAAGGCTCCACCTTCTTTTTTTCAGCCCTGTTCGGCAAACAGAAAAAACCGGCTGAAGTCTTTTTCCCGGCCGAGGATATTAAAGGCACCCGGGTACTGGTGGTGGATGACACCCGGATGAACCATGAGGTGTTTACAGCCTATTTAAAGTCCATGGGTTGCCCTTCCGGCAGCGCCTATGGTGGCCGAAAAGCCCTGAAAATGCTGAGACAGGCAGCAGCCGACCGGCCCTATCAAATTGCGCTGATTGATATGCAAATGCCCGAGATGAACGGAGAGGAGCTGGGGCGGGCTATTCTTCAGGATGAGGCTATCAAAGACACGATTCTCATCATGCTGTCTTCCATCGGCCGGCGGGGGGATTCTGCAAGATTGAAAAATATCGGTTTTCAGGGGTTTCTGACCAAACCCATCAAAAAAGGGCAGCTCTTTGACTGCTTAAGAACAGTGATCAGCCTGTCTGAAACAGAGGTACCGGGGTCGGCAAAACCCTTTGTCACCAGTTTCAGCATCCGGGAGGCCAAGGAAACCCGGGTGGTGAATATGGCCAAACAACGCATCATGCTGGTGGAAGACAATATCGTGAACCGGAAAGTGGCCATTAAAATACTGGAAAAACTGGGACATGATGTCCTGGAGGTCAATAACGGCCTGGAAGCCGTGGAACTATTTGAAAAACACCATGATATCATTGACCTGATTCTCATGGACATCCAGATGCCTGTCATGGGCGGGGAAGAAGCCACACAAAAGATCCGGGACTTGGAAAAAGAACTCTCCATCCACACCCCCATCATCGCCTTGACCGCCAACGCCATGTTGGGTGACAGGGAACGGTTTATCGAAGCCGGGATGGATGATTATATTTCAAAACCGGTCAAGAAAAACGATCTGATCAGGGTTTTCTCCTGTCTTTGAGAACCTGGTTGGAGATGACGATTCTCTGGATCTCGCTGGTTCCTTCATAAATGGTGAATACCCGCGCGTCCCGGTAAAACCGCTCCACCTCATAGTCTTTTGTAAACCCGTATCCGCCGTGGATCTGGATGGCCCTGGCCGTGACCTCGTTCACCATTTCCGAAGCAAAGAGCTTGGCAATGGAAGCTTCCTTGGTGTAAACCTCTCCCCTGTCCTTCATGGAGGCTGCGGACAGGATCAATTGCCGGGCCGCCTCGATCTGGGTGGCCATATCCGCAATCTGGAACCGGATGGCCTGGTGTTTGACGATGGGCATCCCAAACTGTTTCCGGCTCTTGGCATACCGGACGGCGGCATCAAAGGCGGCCATGGCCACCCCGTAGGATTGGGCCGCAATACCGATCCGGCCGCTGTCCAGGCCTGACATGGCGATCTTGAACCCATCCCCTTCCTTGCCCAGCATCTGGTCCTCCGGCACCCGGCAGTTTTCCAGGATCAGATCCGTGGTGTCCGAGGCCCTAAGGCCCATTTTATCTTCCATGTGACCCACGGTGAGGCCCGGGGTGCCCTTGGGGATGATAAAGCAACTGATACCCCGGTGGCCTTTGCTCTCATCGGTTTTGGCCGTCACCAGAACCACCTTGGAATATTTACCCGAGGTAATAAACCGCTTGGTTCCGTTCAGGACCCAGCCGTCCTTATCCCTGACCGCCGTTGTCTGCTGGCTCACCGGGTCTGACCCGGCCTCGGGTTCGGTGAGGCCGAAGGCGCCGATCATCTCACCGGAAGCAAGGGGGACCAGGAATTTTTGCTTCTGCTCTTCGGTTCCGAATTTCAGAAGGCTTTCGCAGACAATGGAGTTCTGGACCGACATGACCACGGAGGTGGAGGCGCAGGAATAGGCAATTTCAGACAGGGCCAGGACATAGGACACCGTGTCGGCCGCCTCACCCCCGTATTTTTCCGGGATCATCATCCCCATGAGCCCGAGTTCCCCCATCTGCCGGAAATTCTCAGCCGGAAATTCCTTGGTTTTATCCCTTTCTGCCGCAGTGGCCCCTATCACTTTCCGGGAAAATTCCCTGACCATATTCTGGATCATCAATTGTTCATCGGTGAGCTTGAATAACATGACCTTCCCCCCTTATTTGCCCCCTAAGGGGCATACACCACGACGATAAGCTCTGCATCGGTTTTTCCCGTGTTTCTCAAATCATGCTTGACCCCTGAGTTAAAATGGAGGCTGTCCCCTTTTTTCAAGGTATTGACATGGTCCCCCACCTGGTATTCCACGGCGCCTTTCAGCACATATACAAATTCCTCGCCCTCGTGCTGAAACCCGACACCATCATGGCTTTTCCGGGCTTCCACCACGATTCTGAAGGCTTTCAGATGTTTGTTCTCGGCATTGGGGGTCAGGGAGGTATAGGCATAATGGTCGGTCCGCTTGGTATAGGCCTTGGACCTTTCTTCCAGGGCCTCGTCCTGCTCCTTCAAAAGAAAGCCGGAATCAATATGAAGGGCCCTTGAAATCTGGAGCAGATTTCCCACGGAAGGCCGTTTTTCCCCTGCCTCGATATTCGTGAGTGTTTCCTTTGACAGCCCGGTTTCATTGGCCATGGTGTCCAGGCTCATCTTCTTATCCAGCCGGGCCTTTTTAATCCTTTTGCCGATGGGGGTGATGCCTTTTTTTACAGCCATACTCTCTCCAAATGGTGGGTTTAAGCGCTGGCAAATGATTGAGCGCTCGTTCATAAACAGGTCGATAAAAAACCGGCCTGTCTCTTTTATATAAAAAGATCAGCCGATGATCTGAATCCAGTTCTCCGTATCTTCGGCCTTGCCGTATTGGATCGCCGTCAATGCATCATAAAATTTCATGGCGGTTTTGCCGGGGGTGCCGTCGCCGATGGAAATCTTCTTTTCCCCGTACCGGATTTCGCCCACCGGAGAAATGACGGCTGCGGTTCCGGAACCGAAAACTTCCAGGAGCCGTCCCGAGGCATGGGCCTCGAACACCTCGTCAATGCTGATCTTTCTCTCATTCATGGCCATGCCCCATTTTTTGGCCAGGGTGATGACCGAATACCGGGTGATGCCGGGCAAAATACTCCCGTTCAGGTTGGGGGTGACCAGTTCATCCTTCATGAGAAAGAAAATATTCATGGCCCCGACTTCTTCGATATATTTCCGTTCAATGGCATCCAGCCAGAGAACCTGGGCGTACCCTTCCTTTTTGGCTTTTTCCGAGGCAATGAGGCTGGCTGCATAATTGCCTGCAGTCTTGAATTCCCCTACCCCGCCCCGGACGGCCCGGACATAATGCTTTTCAACCCATATCCTTACCGGGTTCAGGCCTTCGGCATAATAGGCTCCCACGGAAGACAGGATGATGAAAAATGTGTAGGTATTGGACGCGCTGACCCCCAGGAAGGGATCCGTGGCAATGATGAAGGGCCGGATATAAAGGGAGGTGCCCAGGGTCTCGGGGATCCATTTTTCTTCCAGCAGAATCAATTGTTTCAAGGCCTTCATGACAAAGTCGATATCAATCCCGGGAATACACAGCCCCTCGGCGGACCGGTTCATTCTTTCAAAATTATCCCTGGGCCGGAACAGGCAGATTTTCTTATCCGGGGTCTTATAGGCTTTCAGCCCCTCAAAAATGGCCTGGCCGTAATGGAATACCATGGCAGCCGGGGAAATGCTGAAATCCGCATAGGGGACAATCCGCGCATCATGCCAGCCGGCATCCTTTGAATAGTCCATGACAAACATATGATCCGTAAACACCTGGCCGAATCCCAAGGCTGAATCTTCCGGCCTGGTTCTGTTCGTTGCGGCCCGGGTGAGTTTTATTTCCATCATTATCCTCCATATCTGTTGATGTATTTCATTTTTGCAAAATTTAATATGGTCGCTTCATCTCTTTTCTGTCAAGATAATTTTATCCTTTTTATTGACGAAGCGTTTTTTTTCCGGTTAGTATCCTAAAATGTTTAATCCCTGAAATCAAAGGAAAAAAAAATGGACATCAAATACCATGTTGAAACTGCCTGGAAACTTTGCATCGCCAATGCCTTATCCCTGATTCTCATCACCCTTGTAACGGCTGCGGTCAGCATTGTTTCCATCGGCATCCTGGCGCCCGTAGCCTTTGCCGGATACACCCATTCCCTTCTCCAGTTGATGAGATTCAACCGGGAGCCCAAGGTTCAGGATATTTTTTCCCAACTCGGCCTGTTTCTGCCCCTCTTCGGATTCACCCTGGTGATTTTTGTCGTCGGTATTATCGGGTTTACCATCCTGGTGGTCCCCGGCATTATTTTCTCCCTGGTCGTCGGATATACCTGCCTTTATATGATCCCCCTCATGGTGGATAAGAAATACGGGGTTATTGATGCGGTCAAAAAAAGCACCGCCATGGTCACGGGCTCCCAGATCACGGACCATGTCATTGTTTTTATCCTCTTTTTTGCCCTGATGACCATCGGCGGATCATCCTTTATCGGTTTTCTCGTTCTTCAGCCCTTTGCAACCCTCTTTCTTTTGTCTGTCTATGAAAAAACAGAATAAAACCGGTCCCTGGCATTTTGAAACCGGGGAATACCGGCCGCCCAGCGAAGGCGGCAGCTCCTCCCTTCTGGTCCGGCTGACACGGAACTGCCCCTGGAACCATTGCACCTTCTGCGCCATGTACAAGGGGGAAAAATTTGAACTCCGCCCCCCTTCCGAGATCATCTCCGATATTGATGCCATGGGCCGCATCGCCTCGGAATTAAAGGAGATCTCCCACCGGTCCGGCCGGAACGGGACCCTGACCTCGGCCATTGTGTCCGAATTTTTCAGAAAAACCCCGGACCTGAATTTTCATCCCGGCGTGGGCATGCTCATCAGCTTTCTTGCGGCAGGGGGAAAAACCGCTTTTCTCCAGGATGCCGACAGCCTCATCATGAAGGCCGAAGACCTCGTAAAGGTCCTGGTCCATTTAAAATCCGTCTTCCCCTCCATCGAACGGATCACCTCCTATGGCCGTTCCCGGACCCTGGCCCGGAAACCGGCTCAGGATCTGGCCCGCATCCATGAAGCCGGTCTGGACCGGATTCATATCGGCCTTGAAACCGGGGACCCGGACCTGCTGAAACTCATCAAAAAAGGCTCCACCCCGGAAGACCATGTAAAGGGAGGCAAAAAAGCCATGGCGGCAGGATTCCAGGTATCGGAATACTGGATGCCGGGTCTGGGCGGCAAGGCCCGGTCAAAGGACCATGCCCTGAACACGGCCAAGGTATTGAACCTTATCAATCCCCATTATATCCGGTCCCGGCCCTTTACGCCCAGACCGGGAACCATTTTTTATGAGAATGCCGGCCCAAACAGCCTTGATCCCATGACACCCAAGGAACAGCTCCGGGAAATTCACCAGACCCTGGAGGCCCTGGAACTCAGCTCCAGAATCTGTTTCGACCATGCGGGAAATTACTGGTCAGGCCCCGACGGCAGGCTTCTTCTCAGCCAGAGCTATGAAGGATATGCCTTCCCCGAGCAAAAAGCCCAGGTCCTGGCCCGGATTGAAACCGGAATCCAATATTATTCATGATGCCGGAAAGGAGACTTTTATGAAAATCCAGGCAGACTGCATCCCCTGCATCCTGACCATGACCCTGAAAGCCGTTCAAAATCTGTCCCTCACGGCCAAGGCGGAAAAAGACCTTTTGACGGAAATCATGAAAATACCGGGGCTGCGGGGCCTTGACTGGGATCAGACCAGTCCGGCCATCATTGAAACCGTCATGACCCTCATCACAAATACGGTTCATGATCCGGACCCCTTTCGCCGGGAGAAAATCCAAGTCAACGCCCAGGCCCTGGCCCTCCTTCCCTTTCTGGAGAAAATGGTGGACGCTTCGGCCGAACCCCTGTATACGGCGGCCAAGATCGCCATCCTGGGAAATTCCATGGATATCATGATGCCGGAAGGACTTTCCTCCCTGGAAAAATTCATCCGGGAAAAACTGGAGGCCCCCTTATCACGGGAGGCCTTTGACCCCTTCTGCCGGCAGATGCCAAAGGCCCGGCAGATCTTATACCTGACGGACAATGCCGGAGAAATCGTTTTTGACCGGCTCTTTATCCAGACCCTGAAAAAGCAGTATGATGTGGCTGTGACCGTTGTGGTGAGAAGCCTTCCCACCCTGAATGACGCCACCCTGAAGGAAGCGATGGAGGCCGGGCTTGATCAGGTGGCAACCCTGATGGAAAACGGCATTGACGGCCCCTTTCCCGGAACCCGCCTGAAACGGTGTTCCCCGGCGGTCCGGGGTATGGCCCGTGAATCGGATCTCATCATTTCCAAGGGCGGGGGAAATTTTGACTCCCTGAGTGAAGAAGTGGCCGGCCTTGAAACCCCGGTCTTTTTCATGCTGCTGTCAAAATGCCGGCCCTTGAATGCCTTTTTCAAGACCCGCCTTCACCAGCCCGTCATGGCTCAAATCCGGAATTCAATTTGACAAGGAACACCCATGGATCATACCGATAAGCGTTATCATGCCTACCTGCATATCCTGCAGGAAGAACTCATTCCGGCCATGGGCTGCACCGAGCCCATCGCCATTGCCTATGCTGCGGCAAAGGCAAGGCAGGTCCTCGGCAGCCTGCCCCATCGCGTCCTGATTGAAGCCAGTGACAATATCATCAAAAACGTCAAAAGCGTTGTGGTTCCCAATACCGGAAACCTGAGAGGAATAGAGGCCTCGGCCGTGGCCGGGATTGTGGCCGGAGATGCGGATAAAATCCTTGAGGTCATCTCGTCCGTCAATGAGGATGAGCGGGGCAAAATCAAGCAGTTTCTTGAAAGCAGGGAGGTCAAGGTCCTCAGGTCCAACAGCGGGTTGACCTTTGATTTGGCGGTCACCCTTTTCAGCGGCGAATCAAAGGCCTGTGTCCGGATTTCCCATTTTCATACCCATATCGCGTCAATCACCAAAGACGATGAAATTATTTATCAAAGCCAAGACTGCGACCGGGTCAAGACTCCCGGCCTTACGGACCGCTCCATGATGAATGTCACAGATATCCTTGAGTTTGCCGAATCCGTGGACCTTTCCCATGTCGAGGCTCTATTGCAGCGGCAAATCGACTATAATACAAGGATAGCCGAGGAAGGACTTAGGGGAAATTGGGGCGCCAATATCGGCTCGGTCCTGCTGGACGTCTGGGGCAATGACATCAAGGTCCGCGCCAAGGCCCTGGCTGCCGCCGGATCAGACGCCAGAATGAGCGGATGTGAGCTGCCGGTGGTCATTGTTTCAGGCAGCGGCAACCAGGGGATCACGGCTTCAGTTCCCGTGATCGAATTTGCAAAAGAACTGGGCGTGGACAAGGAGACCCTGTTCAGGGCCCTCATTGTATCCAACCTGGTGACCATCCATCAGAAAACCGGCATTGGACGACTATCGGCCTATTGCGGGGCCGTCAGCGCCGGCATCGGTGCGGGAGCGGGGATTGCACGGCTCCACGGGGGCCGGTTCGAGCAAGTGGCCCATACCATCGTCAATGCCCTGGCCATCGTATCCGGAATCATCTGTGACGGGGCCAAGCCTTCCTGTGCTGCAAAAATAGCCTTTTCCGTTGAAGCCGGGATCCTGGGGTTCTTTATGTACCAAAAAGGAAAACAGTTTTACGGCGGGGACGGAATCGTAACAAAGGGGGTTGAAAATACCATCGCCAACATTGGCAGGCTCGGCCGGGACGGGATGCGCGAGACGGATAAAGAGATCATCCGCATCATGATGGGAGATTAGCGAACTTACTGCCCTTTCTGTAAGCCCTATCCGTGCCGGCCTCCGATTAAAGGGCTTCAATCCTCTGTTTGATGGCATTGATCCTGTTTTTGTGTTCCAAAATAACCCCATGGGCGGTGGCTAAATCAACGGCCTCAAACCGGAGGGTGTCTCCCGGAGTGGTCTGGGCCACCAGGGGCAGGTCCGATGAAATGACGGTGGCGATTTTGGCATACCCGCCCACGGTCTGCTCCACCAGAAGGATGATGGGCTGTTCATCGGCCGGGATTTGGATGCCGCCGGGCATGGAAGGTTCCGACACAATGCTCTTGGGCATACCTTTTTTAATGGGGATGGGTTGCCCCTGGAGCCGGTAGCCCATGCGGTCCGCCTTGACCGTGACTGTATATTCGCATTGAAACAGGGTGTTCAGGCCGGTATCAAAATAATCGGCCTGGGGTCCGGGAATGGCCCGGATGACGGGCTCGGAAGAATACACCGGGACAAGTGACGGGGGAAGGGCCCTGGGCCGGATCAACAGGGAAGCGTCCCCGGTTTCCAGCAGGTCCTCCTTCTGGAGGGGCCGGCCCTTAAACCCGCCGATTTTCCCGCCCGTATAGGTGGAAAAGCTGCCCATGATTTCCGGGACCCTGATCCCGCCGCTAAAGGCCAGATAGGCCCGGCACCCGGTCCGGACCTGGCCGATGGAAACAAGGTCTCCGGGCTTGACCCGGATGGAGGCCCATTGCTCCATGAGGACACCGTTGACGCTGATGCCCATTTGGGCCCCGGTCAGGGCCATGTCCATTTCCTTTCCGATCTCGAGGGAAGGCCCCATGACCGTGATTTCCATGACCGGCGTGTTGTCGGGGTTGCCCACCAGAAAATTGGCCAGGGTAAAGGCAAAGGCGTCCAGGACCCCGGATACGGGGATGCCCACGTGCTGAAACCCGAACCGGCCCCTGTCCTGGATGGTGGTATAGCCTCCGGGGGAAATGATTCTTAAGGCCGTCATGACCGGTCCTCCTTTTCTTTTATGGCTGTATATTCCTCCGGGGAAATGGGGATAAACCTGATCCGGTCCCCGGCCTGGTAAAGAAAAGGATTTTCCCTATGGGGGGCAAACAGGGTCAAAGGGGTTCTGCCGATGATCTGCCAGCCGCCCGGACTGGTAATGGGGTAGATGCCGGTCTGGTTGTTGGCAATGCCCACAGATCCTTGGGGTACGGCCATGCGGGGGGTTTTGAGCCGGGGAGTAAAAAGCTTTTCATCCAGCCCGCCCAGAAAGGGGAAGCCGGGGGTAAACAACCATAT
>Ga0208968_1000612_pt1 | contig 22344 bp, 17 predicted proteins | sample RifOxyA3_FD_184031 | JGI IMG/M metagenome (GOLD analysis project Ga0208968, IMG submission 184031) | Groundwater microbial communities from Rifle, Colorado - Rifle Oxygen_injection A3 (SPAdes) | ecosystem: Environmental > Aquatic > Deep subsurface > Groundwater | place: Rifle, Colorado, United...
ATGGAAAGGAAAATTGGTGGAGCTGAACGGGATCGAACCGTCGGCCTCCTGAATGCCATTCAGGCGCTCTCCCAGCTGAGCTACAGCCCCACAATCCTCATACGGTCAACCGTTACTTCTACTTCTTCTTAACTGATCTTCGTGGTTGTCCGCTTTTTGGTCGTCTTCTTGGTCGCATTCTGTGTTGTTGCCTTCTTTGTAACTTTGCGACCCTTGCTCGTACTCTTCTTCTTCTTCTTGAGCAAATTGTCAATCACTTCGTTGAGGCGATCGACTGTTTCTTTGATGAAGGTCGGCATCGGCAGCTTGCCTTGGTTGGCCAGCTTGTATGTCTGCTCTCCGAGTTTCTTGAGCAGCTTGTCGCGTTCCATACGCAGGCGCTCGACCTCGGTTTCAACTCGGTTACCGGAGCGGAGAACTGCGTCTCTGGCATCCTCGAGTTGACTGATGGCTTGTTTCCAAACCTCGTTGATCTGCTTCCGGAGTTCATCTCTCCTCTTGCCCATCGTCCCTATCCCCCGCGTGCGTACGGTTCCGTTGTTCCGTTGGTTTGTGTGGGCGCGTCTACCAGGCGTGCCGCGCTGTGTCAACTGGAGAACGCGTCGCTGGAGAACGCGTCGCGATCACTTTGCTTTTTCGGCGCGCTTGGCCCGGGCCTTCTTTGCCTCAGTCTCAGCAGAATCTAGAGCCTTTTTGACCTCTGCGAGCATGGGTTGAACAACCTTTTTGTTTTCAGAGCTGACCATGGAGGTGAGCTGCTGGCGCAGCAGCTCTTTGTTGGCGTGAGCCTCGGCGATCTGTTTGCGCATCGCGTCCTTTTGCTCTTGCGGGGTCTTGGGGTCCGCCAGCATTTCGCTAATGCCGGGTGTCTGTTCGGTGGGCAGTTGCTTATCGAATGCCTCTGGGGAGAGGGCCATGTAGGTCGACACCACCGTGCTCAGATGTACCAGAAATGTGTCAAAGGCATAACCGTGTTTGCGCAGCAGCTCCTCGATGATCTTGAGATCCTCCACCGGCATTTGCTGCGGCGAGTTGCCGGGCGCCATGCTTGTGGTGGGATCGGAGCTCAGGCGGCCGGTTTCCTTGGCGAGCACTGGCAACACACGCAAAAGCCGGTCGACATCACTCTTTGTGAGGGTGGGGATCTTGGGAGCAAAGCCTGGGGCCGAACGTCTCGGTCCTTGGGCCAACGCGGGAATAGAGGCCATGAAGAAAATCAAGCATGCCGCAGCGGCAACAAGGTGACGGGTCATTTGAATGCTCCTACAGTTGCCGTGGTTGTACGGCTGGTTTGCTCCCAAGTAAAGGCACACTCGCCAGTTCGCCAGTTCAGACGAGGCAGACCTGCCGAAGATTCTTTGACAGTCGATGGAGGTGACTGCCGGGTGGTCACTTTGGACACTGTGGACACAATGGTCTGCTGCATCCTGGCCCTTTGGCGTGCTCTGGTATAATTTGAGCGCAATGCGGTCTACTCCATCGATTGCGACGTTCCTTGCCCTCGTGTGTTCGTTGACCTTCGTGCTCATGGTTCCCCAGATGGGATTTGCCAAGGAGCGCAAAGCGAAGACGAAGACCAAAGCTGCGAGAGTTGCTAAGACCGCAGCATCGGTCGAATGCGTTGACCCTTCCTCGGGCAACAAGGCGCAGGTTCGAATCTCGGAGATCCGTGAGGGTCTCGCCAGGGTTCGGCGCGCCATGCAGAAACACGGGGTGCACATCCTCGATTTGCCCGCCGCTGTTCGCGATCGCCACGTCAATCTCGACAAGTTCATGGAGGCAGAAAATTGGTGCTCGGTGTATTCCCAGGTGACCGATATCGAAGGCGCGTTGGGGATGACCAAGATCGACCAGGCGTTTATCACGGCGAAATTCGCCCGCGTCGAGAGGTGGGGACGCAAGGTCACCGAACCCGCCACGAATGAGAAGGTCGGGCGACTGATGGCCAACGCAGCGGCGCAACTGGCCGATGGACATTTCGAAAAGGCCAACGGATTGCTCAACAACGTCATCGCTGCCATTTTTGCCATCAATGACGTCTGGAGAGTGCCTGCTGGGATCCTTGATCTCGACGACGGAGAGGGGCCGGTCTCCGGCGCGGAGCAAATCACCAAACAGGAAGTCGAAGAGGGCTGCCCAGTGCTCGGAAAGAGTGGCAAGTCCAACAGCGAGGAGTTCCAGAAGACTCTTACCAAGCTACGAATACTGATGAACACCCGCGGTGTTCGCCCCATGGATTACAAAGGTGGTGAGAAACTCGCCATTGATCTTCAGAATTATGCGAGGCTCGCGGCCTATTGGCCGGCAGTGCGGATTGCCTGCGCCATGTTGGCTCGGACCAATCAGATCGAAATTGACCTGGGCGTCGTGCAGAAGAGGTTTCTTCGTGCAAAGAATCTGAAGGAATCGCGTGGGCTCGGAGCGGTAGACGAGGAGCGGTTCAAAGAGCTCGTGCGTGCGGCGAGCGACCAAATAATGAAGCGAGAGTTCGATGCGGCACACAGGAGTCTCGAAACTCTCCTCGTCCTCGTCGGTGAGCCGGCAGAGCCCGCCGATGCCGTGCCGGCAGAGCCCGACGATACGCTGCCGGCAGAGCCCAGCGATACGCTGCCCTAGGCCGTCCTCGGCCGGCGAGTGTTGTCCTCCGCTCACGATTGATTACTCAGATAGAAGGTCGAAGTCCTCTGACTGTGCCCGCAAGACGCCGTCAGCGGGTTCGCGGTAGTCGGGCAGAACGAAACGCCCGATCACCGTTGTTGTGGCAAATCGAAGCGGCCCCGACGCATGGTCAGGCGCAAAGGAGACGGCCAGAAATACGTTGTTGAGGCCACGGCGGGTTAGCTCCTCGGCGCCCGTCTGGTACATGGCAACGTTGTCGACGACAACTTCGTAGCAGCGGGAGGGGTTCTCGCCCGCCTGCCCAGCCACTTCATTGATGGCATAACGGTATGCCCAACGATCGACATTCTCTGGCGTGGTTGCTGCCAAGGGCTCGAGATGGGAACGAACCTCGAACTCGTCGGAATATCCGTCCATGTCGCGATCGGCGCTGTACTCAATCTGGCGCGGAGCGGTCCCCATGAAGAAAGCGATCCCATCGAGGATCCCGTCGCCATAGGTGTGAGGATTTCCCAGCGCTGTTCCTGTGAGGTTCTCCTCACAATCAATCAATCCATCCCCGTCGGTGTCGTCGCCGTTGTCTTCACAGAGAGTGTCGTATTCCAAGGGATTCACAAACCCCGGATTTGCTATCTCGACGCCATCGCGGAGCCCATCCCCATCGGTGTCCTGATTGTACGGATCCAGACCGAGCATCAGCTCGCGTTCGTCGACGAGGAAATCGCCATCGCTGTCGATCATCGGGTGATCGTCGCCATAGTGGGCGCTCATGTTGCATGCCACGGCGCTCAGGAGTGTGAAGGGCCGATGGGCAGGCTCAGGATTGAATTCGAATGCGAAAGCCTCCCCGTCGAGAATGTTGGTGAAGACACCGTTGCCCGCGACCGCCATATCGCGAAGGAGATACACCGCCGCCGATTGGTCTTCGACGGGCAGGTCACCGCTGCCAAGAAACGCGGTGTTGAATTGAAACTCCGCCACTTGATCTTTGAGGCCGTCGAGCAGGCCCTGAATGCCGGGCAAGAGCAACACCGGGTCGCGAGGTCCAACTGTGGGAAAACCATCGCTCAACCAGTACACGATGTAGTGGGTGCGTGCGACGGTCGTAGGATCCGACCATTGTTGGATGTCGTTCAAAATGTAGGTCGTCACCGCGTCGATCGCTGCGCCATAGTTGGTGCCACCTTGATACTGGGTCACCGAGGTCGTGATATACGTCATGGCGCTGTTTAGGATGGACATGTCACGGGTGTATGTCGGCCGTGTGGCCACATTGGCGATGTCCGAGAAGGTTATGATTCCGAAGGTCACGTTGGATTGGTCCTGATGACTCTCGACCGCTTGACGTACAGCTCGCTCTCGACGGGTCTTGTTGTCAGGCGGGGACGGTGGGTCGGTGATTTCGTTCGACTTCGACGTATCAATGACAAACAGGACTTTGTAGGGCACCGGCTCAATCAAGTCGGGGGGGGCACACACCGTCGACTCGACGCGAACGCGGCTCAAGGGTGAATCTCCGGGCATCAGCAGTTGGATGTCTGCGTCAGTACATCCGGAGAAAAAGGGCACGGTGAGAGTTCCGATAAGAACTCCGATGTGGACGAACGACACCCGAAACCAGCGCCGCTGGGCCCTATCCATCCTACGGCACATGTCAGCCCTCACAATCACCGAAGCACGCTTCTTCCACCCAACGACAGGTGTTGGTGTCACAATAGCGGTTCTTGTAACCACAGGAGGGTATCAACGGATTGCACAGACTGCCGCCCTGTGGCTCATAGGTCCCAGGGATGCACGCCCCGGTTGGTGGCAGGCATTCGCCGGTCTGTTCCCAGCCGCAACCATTGCAGGTCCACTCGGCGGTCCACGCTTCGTTGCAGTAACGCGCGCATTCCCGATATTCGTGGGCACCCGTTGTGCACGAGCTGGGTCCAGCCTCACATGACGTCCAATTGCTCCAAAGGCAACCGGCACCGCACGTTCGCGTCTGCGTGCCACACATGCCGTTGGCCGTTGTGCAGGCTTGATTGTCCTCCGCTCCGCTCGAACATTGAGGACAATCGCCGCAGATATCCGTGCTCGGCGTACAGGTCGTGTAGGAGCCCCACGCGCAGGCGTCGGTACAAGTGCTAGAATGCAGAGTGCAGGCCCCAGGGGACGAGGAGCAGAAGCTGGTCTGGGAGGTCGAAGGTTCGCACACCGAACATTGTCCGTCGATGACGACGGTTTCGCCACAACCGTCCGAAGCGCACGTATAGGTATAGGTTACCGAGGTGTTGCCGCACCAGTTATTGCCGCACGAGTAGTTTGTTGTTCGTTGTGCGCCTGGTGTGCAGGAGAAGTTCTCCTCACAACCGCCAGACAACTCCCAATCGCATTGGTTGTTGCAATAATACCGTTGACTGCCGCCACAACCGCCCAAGGCACAATCCTCGTAGGTGTAGTGACCGGGGGTGCAGTCGACAGAGCAAGAACGGCTGTACTCGCGTTCTTGCCACGCACCAGTCGCCACGGCACCGGCGCCGCCACAGGTCGGGGCGGATGCCTGGGCCTCGCAATAGTGCTCGATGACAATGGTGCCGCAGTCGTATCCGTCGAGACATGCAGCCGTTTCGTAGGTCGTATCGCCGACCACACATCCAGCGCATTCCGATGTTTCCCATTGGCAATCCTCGCCGCAGGTCATAAATGCCGATAGGCCCGCACTGCAATCTTCGGCAAAACATGGCACCGGCATCATCTCGCCGGGTACACACATCCCTGTGTCCAAACACGGATCGTATTGCCAGAAACAGCCATCACAGGACAGACGCTTCTTGCCGCACAAGGCGCAATTCTGCACCTTCACGTCATCGCTACTGCATTCCGGTTGTCGTGCGGTGCAGTCTTCGATCATTGTCCATTCGCAGGTCTCAGTGCATCGCCACCTGGACGCCATGCAATTGCTGCCACAGGTTTCGTCGGTACAGAAGTCACATCGACGATAGATTTCCTCGTCGGGTTTGCAGGCCTCGGCTTGGCGACAGGGATTCTCTTGGACGTCCTCGTCGCAACCGTCGCACACGCCATCTTGCCAGTTTCCAAGATCGCTGCAACGGTCGGTGCGGGTCTCGTCACAACCGCACGGCGACTCACGCAGCTCCCCCGGAATGCAGTGCGTGCACACCGAGTGGCCGCGAATGCATCGGGTTATCCCAGCACCGCCATCGCCACATGGAGCACCGTCGAGGCCCTCATCGACGAGGCTATCGTGATCGTCATCGTAGCCGTTGCACACCTCAACATTCGTCGCGTGAGTGTCACCGCCGCCGCCGTTGTCACCTGTGGAACCGGTATCGCCAACTTGATTGGAGTCGCCGCGCCGTGAATCCCCAGCTTGTTCAGAGTCGGCGGTACGGTCAATGATCGTTGGAGGAGAGGAGGTCACGCTGCAAGCACAGAGGTGAGCGCCTACCGCTGCCAAGATCAATTGACGGGTCATCAAAGGCATTTCGTCCTCCAAAAATCCGCTCTGAATCGGGTAAGCACGCTCCTCGATGGTTGCAAATATTGCACCAAACATCAATCATCGAAGGTTTGGAATTATCTAATCATTCTGCGGAGAAGCGTTTCATCCGCGGCGCCCGCCGGGGTACCGGAGCCGATCGGCTCCAGATGGTGCTCACAAAGGCTCCAGTTGAAAGACGCACCCCAACCGTTTCATTGGGTCAATTCACCGGGAGGCGGTCGAATTCTCCATGGTGCCGTTGAAGCTTCCGAACAAGGTGGTTCCGTCGTCAAAAAGAAAAGTGAACTCGCCTTCCATCTTGCCGCTCAGAGCGAAATGGTATCTGACAAAATCTACACTGCCGCCGAAGTGCGCGGGAAAACCAGGGTCATCCACCGTGATCCGTTCCAGGTTCACGCTGTCGAGAAACGCCTGTCCCGCTATGATGGTGTCATCTCCGAGGGGCAGGTCTTTTACGAAGATGGAAACCTTGCAGGGATGCTCATTGGTGTTGCCATTGCGCACATAATCGATGACCACCACATTGTCTTGACCGAGAATATCGACGTGATCGAAGTCCATGGGGTGGGTCTGGGTAATCGAGCCCCACAGGTCGTTGGACAGACCCCCGCAACCGTCGAGCCCAACGCTCGAGACGATGGCAATTGCAACCATGACTCCCTTGTGCGTCACGAGTGCATTCAATCACATTCTCCCCATGCGAGCCAACGATCACATGGGACCGCCATTGATGGTGATAGAGGACGGCTATTTAGGGTGGGGGATTGTCAATGACCACAGAAACATAGGTCGATTCTGCGTGATTGCCAGCCCCGTCATAGGCGCTACAGAATATCTGCCGGCGGCCATTGGACTCGCTGGTCGTATCCCAATCCAGCGAAAAGGGAGGTTCCATGACGGTGCCGAGCAGCACGGCATCATTGGCAAAGAACTCGACCCAGGCGATCCCGGTTCCCTCCGGACCATCGTCTGCTTGAGCGATGAGGGTTACCACGCCGCTCAATTGAGCGTCCGCCGTGGGAAAGATAATTTCGATACTCGGAGGATCATTGTCCGGGCAACTTGGCAGCTCGACGGTCACCGGCGTGCTCGTTAGGGACTCGCGCCCTTCGGTGTCGACCGCTGACACGGTGTAGGCATGGGTGTCGCGGGCATTCAATTCGGAGTCGGTGGCCACGAGAATCGTTGACTTAATAATGAACTTTCCATCCCGATAGACCTTGTATCCGGATACGCTGGATCCACCACTCGCGAACGCCGCTCGCCAAGAAAGATCCACGGTACTGCACGTGGAGGCCGTTGCCTGCAAACCCGCCGGAACGCTGGGAGGCGGCACGGAACCCTCCTGGACCAGCACCAACTCTTGGTCCGCGACTCGTACAACACCAGCCCTTTGGCGCGGGGATTCGTTGCGCTGGACGGTGAGCTCGATGGTGTTCTCACCCCTGCCGCTTTCCCCGAATGATACGGTCATCCACGCAACGTCGCTCGACGCGAGCCAAGGACAACCCGGTGCCGTATTCACCCCGAGGTGACTGATGCCGCCAGCATTGGGCAAACGAACCAAGTCGGCAACAACCGCGTACTCACAGGGCACGCCGGCCTGGGTTGCGGTTATGATCTTGTCCGCGATGGAAATCTCAATGCCACGGGCCTGGATCTGAAGATTGGCAGCCACGGCATACACCACGGTTCCATTCCCGTGCCCAGGGTAATCCGAGAGGATCTCGATCCACGCCCCCTTGTGAATGGACCAGTCACACCCGTCGGGTGCCGTGATGCTTACGAGACCCGTTCCGCCCCCGGGTCCGAACGAGATCGAAGCGGGTGAGACACGCGCTCCTACGCAATGGCTCTCGGGTACACATCCGAGGGTGGCGTCGCCGACGTAATCCTCGTCACACACGCAGTGCTCATCAACGCACGTCGTGTGCAGCTCGCAAGACGTAACATCTGTCACACAACTGTTCTTGTTGCAAAGAACAGCTCCATCACCCGCATAGCCTGGGTTGCATATGCAGACCCCCCTGACGCAGGTGGCATTGTCATCGCAGACCACGCCATCACATGGATCGCCGCTGGAACAAGCCGTCAAGGGGTCGCCACTTGAGCCCAAGTCGCAAACACACACGGCATCCTCGCAATGGGCAAAGGTCCCACAGCTCAAACCGGTGCATGGTGAGTCGATGATGCAGGCAATGGCGGCGTTGCCGGCAAGACCCGGTGGGCACTCGCATCTGCCGAAATCACACACCGAATTTTCGCCGCAGTCACAGGGTGACGGAAAAATCGGCGCGTCCACCCGCACTTCGGATGTCCCACAGGCGCACATGCCTATCGCCAGAAACAGCAAATGGCCATGCGCACAGATCCAGCGCATCCACGTCAACCCGTATGGTGAATTCGACGAGTCACGAAAAAGCCAAGAACAACGAGAGCCCCAAGGGCGGATCTGAGTGCGGCCGAAGCTTGGCATGATGCACCCATTAGCAGCTCGCAGTTTTCTTTGCATTCGTTTTCGCACAGCAGAACCACGGAGCAGCGTTGCAAGTGTAGCTTCCGAGTTTGTGGCGGTATTTTTCGACTCGGTCCGAGTCCTGCACCCCCGATTAACGTTTCTTCACATGCGCCACACACTAGAGACATTTGGTGACTCCATCGTGCATGGTGAGCCAATGGTGGCTTGACGAACGACTTGGAGCAGAACATGCACGTAAGATTTTTGGCACTGGGATTGGCCGTCTTGGGAATCGGCGTAACGGTGGCGAGCTGCCGGCAACATCGTCACGACCCGGAGAAGATGCACAAGTTTGTCACTTGGGTGGCCGACGATGCGCTCGATGACATCAACGCGACCGATGTGCAGCGTGAGGCTGTGCACCAAAGCAAGGACAGGATCTTTGCCGAGATGAAGAAGGTGCGCGCCGATAACAAGGCAGATCATCAGGCGATGCTGGCGGAGTGGAACAAGGAATCGCCAGATGCCGCTATGGTCCATGCTCTCATTGATGCGCGTATTGAAGCGATGCGCATCGTTGCCCATCAAGCGGCGAACGAGGTGTTGGCTGTTCATGGTGTGTTGACCCCCGAGCAGCGGGCGCAACTGTCGGAGAAGATGCGGGAGCACATGGACGATATGGAGAAATAGGTCCAGGTAGGGTAAAGGTGGCTCACGTCGGAAAGCGTTGCTTGGTAACATCGCGAAGTGTCGAGAGTGAGGATTGAGGAGTCGAGATGACCGAGGAATCCCTCATTCATGTGTTGCTCATCGAGGATGACCAACGCCTGGCGGCCTTAACCAAGGAATACCTCGAGAGTCACGGTTTGGTTGTCACCCTCAAAAGCGACGGCGATCGCGGCGTCGAAGAGGCCCTGCGCCACCGATTCGACCTCATCCTCTTGGATCTCATGTTGCCGGGGCGATCCGGCATCGAGATCTGCCAAGCGGTTCGGCAGCATTCTGACGTGCCCATCATCATGATTACTGCGCGCGGAGAAGAAGCAGATCGCGTCATGGGGTTGGAGATTGGAGCTGACGACTACGTCCCCAAGCCCTTTTCCCCGCGCGAACTGTTGGCTCGGATCCGTGCCCACGTCCGTCGTGTGCGTGGTAAGGCTGGGCCACGCAGCCAGGTCGTCAGTGTGGGAGACCTGCGGCTCGATCCCAAAGATCGCACGGCGACACTGGCGGGGGCAGTGCTCGATCTCACCAGCTATGAGTTCTCATTGTTGCAGGCCTTTGCCGAGAGGGCGGGGGCGGTGCTCAGTCGCGAAAGACTGATGGAGCTCGCCAAAGGGAGCATGGACGACGCCTTCGATCGTTCCATCGACGTCCACGTATCGCGTCTGCGCCAAAAACTCGGAGACAATCCCCGTCGGCCAACGCTCATCAAGACTGTTCGTGGCATCGGTTACCAGTATGCTGCCGGGGACGAATGATGATCTGCAAGCAACCTCGTCGGCGCTTGTTCTGGAGCATTTACCTACACGGCATCCTTTTGCTGCTTGCCATTGGTGCGACCGGGGTCGTTGTTGCTCTCGTTGGCGGCGATCCGGCGTGGAAGGTGGCTGCTGCGGCGGCGCAACGCTATCTCGTCAACGAGCTCGACCCGTTGCTAGATAAGCCAGAGGCCATCGGTGAGAAACTCGAAGCCATCAACGCCAACTTCCGGATGGATATTGCGGTCTATGGATCTGACCATACGTTGATATCTAGCGCTGGCGACAAGCTGCTGCCACCGTTGCAGGAGATCCCCGAAACAGCCGATGCCGTCCATACCTGGAGCAATGGCTTCATACGGGTTGCACCGTTTCCCTCTCGCCGAGCTTATGTACTGTTTCGAGCTCCGCACCCCATGGGTCCTCGCCGCGGTGTGACGTTCATAGGCATTGTCCTGTTGCTGTTGGCGTTGGTGTCCCTTCCCTATGCTCGTGCCATCACCCGGCCGCTGGAGAAACTGACCGACGCTGCGCGCAGAATCGGCGCTGGCGAGCTGTCCACACGCAGCGGAATATCCCGTAACGATGAAGTTGGCGCGTTGGCCAAGGCGTTCGATGAGATGGCGGGCAGGCTTGAAAACCTGGTGCGCAGTGAAAAGGAGCTCCTTGCCAACGTCTCCCACGAGTTGCGCACACCCTTGGCGCGAATTCGTATTGCTCTGCAGATAGCCGAGGAGACAGAAGACGTCACAAAGATACAGTCGCACTTGGTCGGCATCGGGGGTGACCTTGGCGAGCTCGAGCAGCTCATCAATGACACGCTGACGGCGGCGCGACTCGATCTCGCACAGGGACGCGCGGAGATGCCCCTGCGACGTGAAGCGATTCGGGTAGATGAGCTGGTCGCTCTGGCCGTTCAACGATTCGAGCAATTGCATACTCCCTTCGCGTTGCAGACTCGAATTACCGACGGCGATTTCGAGTTTCAGGCAGATAGGGTTCTCCTACGTCGGGTGCTCGACAACTATTTGGACAATGCCGCGCGCTATGCTGATGCCGAGGCGGGACCTGTGGAGATCAAGGCAACCGTCCGCGAAAAAGTCCTCCGGGTGGAAGTCAATGACCAGGGATCCGGGGTTGCCGAGGAGGACGTACCGCGCCTATTTGATCCTTTCTTTCGTACCGATTCCAGTCGTGCGCGGAGATCCGGTGGCGTTGGCCTGGGACTCGCCCTGTGCAAGCGCATCGTTGAGGCACACGGTGGTGAGGTCGGTGTTGGCCTACGTCCAGGTGGCGGCATGTCCTTTTGGATGCAATTGCCGGTGTAGTTGAGTGACAGTCGCGACTATCTGAATCCAAAATTATGGCGGCGAATGACGTGGTGCCCAACGTTTGCACGGTTGCGTCTTGTCTGCCACTCGCTCACAGACAACGGACGGCCGGGGACTTTGTCTTTGGTGCGTGGCTTTTCGCGAGACTCAGCCCCTTCGATGATCTTCTCGCCGAGCTCCTGCAACATCGTTTCGGTGTTGTGGCCGACCGATTCGGTGAGCTTGGTACCAAAGACCTGGCCGAGCAGGATGTCGCCGATGCGGAATCCTTCCGTTGTCCGTTTCAAACTTCGGCCCGCTTCGTTGATTTCTCCACGCAGGCTGCGCTCGGCCCATTGGTCGCTGGTGGGTTCCATCAACAGATTCTTGACCCGATCGATGTCGGCGACCAGCTCCTTTTCCTTGGTGGCGAGGAATTGTTCGATGACACTGATGGCGCGCTCTCGGCCAAAACCGGAGACGAGGCTCTCGTACACGGGGGACTGCTCCTTGAGCACCCCAGCACCAAAAACGGCGAGCTCTTCGCGATAGGCTCTTACCGTGGCGAGGGCGATGTGGGCGTGGCCGACGACAGTCGCTGATGGCCCGAGCCTCTCCGGCAAGAGTTTCTCAAGCCGCTCTTGGGGGAGTCCCTTGGTCTCGGGGTGGGCGGTGCTTGCCTTGAGCATTGCGAGTCGCATGCTCTTGCCCGTTGCGGTGAGGAAATTGGCGATTGAATTGCCTGCCGCCGCCAACAATTCGGCGGTGGGATCGACCGCGTGGCGAAAACCGCCAAAGCCTGGATGGTACAGGGTGAGCTCGCCACCCACCTTCAATCCCAGAAACGGAACATAGAGGGCGAGGTCGAGTCCGGCCGGCAGCTGGGTATCGGTTTGAAACGAAACCCCTAAGGGAAACAAGAGCTCGTTCTTGAAGGTGACCGCGTTGCAATACTCCGACTTCCTCACATAGAACGGTCCAAAGGAGGGGAAGCCGATTCGCGGACCGCGACTGCTCAACTGTGCCCGTCCGAAAAGGGTCAACAACGAGTAGATAACGTCAGTGCGAATGGCGGCGGTGCCGTTTTTGTATTCCTTGCTGCAGGGGAAAATGAGTGCGCCGCTGAGCTTGACCCCGTGTCCCATGGCTCCGGCAGCGACTCCGACTCCAAGGCGGAAGCTAAACAGCCCTCCCGCGTCCTTGTCTGTTATCGTGCGAATGAATCCGCCGAGGTTATTTAGGAGCCAGGATGCGGCATCCCAACCCGTGGTCTTTTTGACAACTTTGCCAACCAGCTCTGGGTTTTCACGATCGGAGGGATTGCGCAATAGATCGAGCCAAGTGTCCACATCTTCGACCGCGCCGCGCATGGCGCCGGCCGCGAGCAGAATGAGCTCGCGCTCTTCTGGGGAGACATCCTTCAGTTTGTTGGGAGATGATTGGATGTGCGCGAGAGCGCGGTTGAGCTCGCGAAACATGTTCTGCGCTTCGTCTCGCCTCTCGTTACCGACCTTCTCCAGGCGGACCGCCGCTCTCTTCAATGCCTCAGCCGTGGGTTGTCCCACCGCGTGGGCGACGGGAAGCAGAGCTCCCCAAAGCTCGTGGAAGACCTTCAAGGGGGTGGTGAGTATTTCTCGAACAGCGATGCCCGCTGCCTTGCCGAGCTTCTTGTCCTTGGCCGCGGCGATCAATTCCTCGAGTCCGATAATCGGCGTGCGCTCATGGATCTCTCCAACCGGTGGCGTGACCTTCTTGTTGATCTTCTCCAGACTGCCGAGGACGCGGTTGTCCGTAGACTCGACGTCGTTTGCCAGTCGCGACATACGCGCCGACAACGGCTTCCAGGTGCCGAGGGTTTTGCTTTTCACATTGAGGTATGCGGTCTCTTCGAGCTCAACGAGAGAGATGTTGGTTTGCTTCGAGATCTCCTCGATGATGGCTACGTGAATGGGCGCGGGCTCGCCGCCGAGGGCACCGAGCATGTGAAACTGGATGCGAGCGATCAGTTTGCGGAAGAGTTGGTTTCGTTTTTGGATCTTGGGGTGTTGTGAATCCGGTGTGGTGATCCGGTCCCACTTGAGCGGGTTTTCGTGGGCATCACGAATCTTGGCGAACAGACTGCCGTATTCCTTGTTGAGCTTTTCGACCGCTTTGTGGGTCTCTGGGTTCTGCACAGTCTCGAGCTTCGAGGATTCGCTGTGGCCCCTGGCCCGGCTTTTCTCGATCCGCTGTTTCTGGCGATCGACTTGCGCGACATCACCGCCAACCTGCTTGGTTTGGCTCTGACAACCTCCCCCAAGAGGTTGGGTTTGCATGTGTCTTCGCAGCTCCTGCCAAAAGTTGTAGTTCTATTATCGACTTGAATGGTCGGATGTTTCGTCCCAAACGGTCCCAAGGTCCCAAACGAAGATTTTCGTCTTATTCTGAGCGCTTGGATTCAGTCGCAGGATCTTTCCAGAAGGCGAGCAAATACCGGTCGCAAATCTTCCTCCTGTTCACTGGCAAAATAGTCCGGGCGAATCTGACGGGTGGCGGCCAAGAAACGCTCCCATTTGCCGCCGCAATGCTCGAACAATGCGGCGAAGGAGTCGAGCCCTACCCTGTAGGTGCGAAATCCTTCGAGGGATGCGTTGTTGATTTCCCCTGTGGCTCCGATCGCGTCTTCGAGCTCGGTCAGGATCGTATGTTTCGCGGCGAGCTTTTCGATGTCGCTAAGGTCCGAGCCATAAACAGCGTCCAGTCTCTGGTAGGCAGTCAATGCGAGCTCGTCCGTCACAGCGCGACGTTGTTGTTGCTCCCCATACGCGCGGACCTGCGCTGAGTTGTCACCGAAGGTTTTGCGCAAATACAGTGGTGTCATTCGGTCAGCGACAAACAGCGCGAGACTCTCATTGAAGTAACCTTGGCCATCCACATACACGGTGGCGTGTACTGACTCGTGCAGGATGGTGTTGACGAAGTCACCGGTGACGCTGGCACCACGCGTGAGCATGGTCGAGAGGATCGGATCTGCAAACCAGCCGAGGGTTGAGTAGGCCGCAGCGCCACGGACGTGCACGTCCAGTCCTCGTTGTGCCATGCCGTCGGCAAAACGTTGGGCGTCGCCTTGGTCATACCACGCGAGATAGGGGAAGCTGCCGAAGGGTGGGAAGCTCCAGGTGACCGGCTCAAATGCCAAGGGTGCCGAAGCGGTCACCACCCACACCGCGGCGTCGCGGTCGAGTTCCGAATAGCTTGCATAATTGTCCGACATGTTCAGGCCGTTGTTGGCGGCGAAGGATCTTATCTGGGCCACCTGGCCGAGGAGATCGCGCAGCTTCGGCGTCAGGCTCTTGCCTTCGAGGAGTTGGTCGATGGGAATGGCTCTGCTTTGCAGATCCAGGTGTCCCATGGCCGCTTGGCTGAGGAAACGAGCTTCTGCACAGGAGCTCGCAGCCGCTGTCGCAATCACAACGATCAACAGAGAACGGCGGGTCACTTTGGCTGTGAGTGACAAGGGGAGTCTAGAGTTGTTCGAGCTTGGCTAGCAGCTCGAGCATGGCGGTATCTGTCAATGGACCGAGATGCGTCCAGCGGACAATGTTCTCGGCGTCGAGAATCAAAAGCCGCGTGAAATGGTCCTTGGGAATGCCATAGTCCAGGCGGAATTGCTTTCCCCAATCCAGCAACACCAAATGGTAGCCGTCCTCTGGTACGAAATCCTTGAGTCTTCCTTTGGTTGCAAATTCCGGCAAGTACCAAGGATTGTCGAGAACCGCGATCTGATAGAGTTGGGTCTTGGTCCTCGCAAGGTTGTTTTTCAACGCCAGCATCCACTCGCGACTCGGAGGAGCACCTTCCAGCGTTGTGCCGATGACGAATACTGAGGGGTTCCCTTTGAGATCGTTGAGGCTGACGTTGCCATCGGTGAGCTTGGGCAAATCGAAGCTGGGCGGTACTTTGCCTAACAGCGCCTCAAACTTGGGCTGCGAGACCGTCGTCGCAGCCAACAGAATGTAGAGCTCAGCTACCATGTGGAGAGGATGGACCCCAATATGACGGAGCGCAAGGGCCTGTGTTTGCGGTTCATTGCGTCTGATCAGCGAAGCCGTCGATGGCAAGACCAAGCAGAGATGGGGCAACCTCCTCCACGCCGATCTTGACGCCAACCAATCCCAGCGCTCTGTTCAAGGCCATCTCGGACAGCCCGTTCCACCACATGTGCTGGGCACCATTGTCGGCCAAACCGCTCGCGACTTTGAGCGTCTCGGGAAAGAGGTCCTCAGTGAGGGCTTCTGAGGCGACTTTGCCAACCGCACTCATCACCACCGCTTGAACAACGATGAGACCTGCCTGCGCACGTGCTACCGTGACGCGGCTCTTGTTGCCGAGACCGGACGCGCTGAGGCTCTCGAGAGTGTTGGCCTCGTCCCATTGCGGCAGTGCAAAGCAGAGCGAGATGGCCGCATTGACAAGCATGCCGCCGCCAGCGGCGATGCTCGCCACCCTGCCGCCCATCTCCAGCAATATTTTTTCCCCTTTGCGTTCGTGACCCGAAATGCCATTGGCGAGGGCTTCTTGGGCGGCATTTTTTGCATCACTGAAGGGATAGTCAGCGGCGTCGAGGCCGATGTCTGCGACATCGAGAGCAGTTCGGGTGATCTCGGGGGCGATGTCGAAGATCTTCATTTCGCCACCTTTGATGCGCAGGGCCGTGGTCGCGAGCTTCTTGCTGGTTTCGTCGGCGCTCTTTTGCAGGGTGGCGATAGCCTCGTCGCGGCCTTGGGCGAGGAGCACAGCGGCGAGGTTTTCATCAAGGCCTATCTTGCGTAGACATCGGCCTGGGTCCTCGGCGACCTCGAGGACGCTCACGACGATCGCAGCGGCCATCTCGTTGCTGACGATATTGTCGAGGCCGAGGGCGAGAACGTTCAATGGGGTGGCAAAAGATTGTTGCAGTGGGGTGCGGGCCTTGCGCACAAAGAGGTCTTGGGCCAAGAGGTGGGTGAGGCGTTCGCCGATGTCACTCGAGGCATCGACGCCGGTGTTCTCGACCATCGTGTCGATGGCGTCGGAGAGCCCGCCGAGATCAGCGAAACCCACAAGCAGTGCCGTGCGCATCTCGGGACTGAGGCCATTGCCGTCTTTGCCGAAAATCACTTCGGCACCCCCGACACCGTGACTGAGAATCTTGGGGTTCTCGCGGGCCACGGTCTCGATGCGACGGCGCAGCATCTGCTCTGCAAGAAGAGGGGAGGGAAGGTTCTTCGTCTTGGCAACCTGACTGCTCTTGTGGCTGCGTCGCAGGCTCATGCCACCTTGGGGTTGCTCATCAAACACTGGGTGGGACACATTTTCGCTGTCGGGGTGGGTGATGTTGGCGAAGCTGTCCATTGGCTCGACACAGGCATTGGCATTGGCACTTGCGTTGGTGGGTTTTTGCACCGGGAGTGCGGGCAACGCGACGGGGTGGGGGTGAAGGTCAGACGGTCTGTTGGTGTTTGTCGTCGCTATCATGGCACGGGTTCTGTGCCAGTTGCGTGCCATCAAGAATTCACGAACAAATCAGTCTGTTACAGTGGTGACGCCTATCATCAGTCCGATTTTGACACTCGGCCGAGTCCCGCAATGGCACACCTCTGTGCCACCCTGATTGTGACAGGCCCGTTGTTCCGTGGGGGATTTGCCAGGATAGTGGACGGGTGATCACCCTTCTTGCCATCTCTGCATTGGCGATGCCCGTGGACAACCCAGGGATGTTTCGCTGCGTCGACGCAGAATGGGCACAAGACGATTCACACGAAGGCGATGCCAGTGACGCGGTGCGGGCCGCATGGCTCGCGTGGCGATCCATGTCGCTGCAGGTTGTTCCGCGCAACGAACGTCCCGATCCCACCGAAGTTGTGGATGTCGCCCGCAGCTACCTCGGGACTCCGTATACCTGGGGCGGAGTCGGTGAGGGGGGGTTCGATTGCAGTGGATTTGTCAACAAGGTCTTTGCGCAGCTCGGTTACGACCTGCCGCGCACATCCCGGGAACAATTCAAAGTGGGAGTCGCAGTTGCGAGTGCCGGCCTCGTTGTCGGCGACCTGGTTTTCTTCACCTCATCTCCTGGGGATGCTCGCATCACCCACGTGGGCATCTATGCAGGCGAGGGTGATCTTATTCATGCAGCAACGGGCAAGGGAGAGGTGACATACGACAGCCTTCGTTCCCACTACTATGCACAGCGTTGGGTGGGCGGACGGCGGATTCTGGCGTTGCCTCCTGGAGTCTACTCGACCCGCACAGGGGCAGCGAGAGCCGGAGTGTTTTTCGAAAACGTGTTGGCGATTGGCGAGCACGTAGGTGAGGTGGACATTGTCTACGACGACGATGAGATCGGACAGCTCATCCTCGAGCTCACCGAGCATGGAGAGGACGAGCGACCCATACAACTGGCAAGGCGTGGTGGCGCTCGGGTTATCGATGAGGTTGGGCCGCGTCTTTTGCGCCATGACCGAACAGGTCTGGCCATGCGTCTCGGCGCTGGTCGTTTCGGGGGCAGCGGCGGCATGTTGGCTGCAATAGAGGGCACCTACTTCGGTGACAGCAATGCGCTGAAGGTGATGACCTCCGCTGCGATTCTGCTGCCCATCGGTGACGGCAACGTGGGTAATTCTCTCGCCGAGCAATGGTCTGATGCGCACGATTTCACCAAGCTGCTGAGCAAGGTCTCCTATGGGCAGCCCGAATCTCGATTCTATCTGGACGTGGGTCGTACGGCATCGGCGACCTTGGGGCAGGGCCAGCTCTTGCGCAATTACACCCCCAACATCGTAAGTCCCGTCCTACCGAGTTTCGTCAGTGAGCCTGACGCATTGTCTCTTTCTTTTGCAGGAGAGGTTGACGAAGGCGGTGCGGAGCTCTTCGTCGATGACCTCTTCCGCCCGCAGGTAGCGGCCGTGCGTTTGGCGACTCGTCCGCTCCACCACCTGCGCCTCGGCGGTGAGTTCTTCCGTGCTCTCGAGTTGTCGGCGACGTACGCCGTTGACAGCAACGCGCCCAACGAACCCACGGCGAGCGGCGGTTTCACCCGCGCACGTGTGCATGGGCTCGGCATGACGGCGCAGTTGCCGCTCCTTACCGGAGACCTCGGCCTTGAGGTTTATGGCGATTGCTCGGGCCTTGTTTATCCCCAAGGGGCCGCAATGGGCGGAGCTGTCGGGACGTCCTTCGCCGCTGATCTGGGTGGCGGTCGGCACAGACTGCGATCGCGGTTCGAGCTTAGAGTTTCGGGAGCGTCATTTTTGCCGAGCTATTTCGATGCCACCTACCGCATCAATCGCGCGCAAGCACCCGTCGCCGATGATGACACGCTGCGCACCAAGGTGGCGTTGCTCGAGGCGCTTGAGGGGGGACCTGCCCGATGGGGACTCTATGGTGAGCTCGCCTATGTTTGGGCCAGGCGATTGAATCTCGGCATGTCTTTCGAAGACGGCAGCAGTTTGGCTCAGGTGTCGGCCGCACAGCGTCATCTTGACCGCAGCCTCATGTTCTTTGTGGAAGTGCAAAACCTCTATTTGCCGCAATCGAGTCGACAGGTGCATCTCTACCTTGCATACCATTTGCGCAACTTCGAGGAGCTGCGTCCCTTGTTCTTCTCCGAACGAACCAACGAATACATCTTTGTCGCTGCCTCAGTCGATCTCGGTCGGTATCTGTCGCTCGGTGGGGTCGTTCGCAAAGCCGCCAGGCCCAAGAGTGGCGAAGTGAGTGTTGACGCGCTCTTGGATCTCACCCTGCACTATGAGATTTGATGATTCTGTACGGATCGCAGCACGATCCGTGCCTGCACGAGCGCTCATCATAACAGACAGTTACAAGCCATAGGGGCCACGAAACGCGCAAGAAGTGCACAAAGGGAGCCGACGGGCTCCGGCAGCTTACCAAGCGATGCGAAGGCCGCCGCCGCCGCTGATCGCGCGGTCCGGTGGTATCGCATTGAGTTGGACAAAAATCTTCACCATTGAGAGGTTGATCTGAACGCCAGCCATCAGTCGGGGCAGCCCCTCCGTCGGTTTCGAAGACTCGCTGGCGATCACGTTGGCGGTGCCGAGATCTATGTCGTCGCCACCCATTGGGTTCGCTGCAGTGAGGTCGCCATCCAGATTGATGGTCATCTTGCCGTTGCCGAGCTGAATGTCGTAGCCCGCACCCATAAACAGGGTGAGGACGTAGAACAGGCGAAAGTTGGTGGAGAGCTCCACTGGGATGGTGTTGGCGGTGGTGGTGATGTTGAAGGTACCGATACCGCCGAACAACGCTTCTGTGGCGGCAACGCCGCCCGCGAGGGGCAAGGGGGTGTCTAGCTGTTTCTCTAGATCCAGCTTCAGCCTGGAATACTCGTAGCCGGTGGTGAAATCTATTCCGCCCCATTGAAACAGAATTTCCAGACCATCGTCCTGGGGTCGGAAAAACTTCACCTGGGCGTGAATGCCCCAATTCAGCAGGTTGCCGCTGACTTCTTCGATCGTGAGTGCCTGGGTGAAGAAGTTGCCATACAATGTTAACCAATCCATGCCGATGAGATCCATATTCAGGCCGGCCATAACCGACACGTTGGGTGCGGAGCCAACAATGGGTCGCTCCGAGTAGCGTTCGCCGAGGCCCTTGTCGCCGAGGGAAACAGCAAAGTTGCCAGCGACGCCGACGACAAAGGCCGTCGGGTTCGAAGCATAGTCGACGCCGAGGCCTTTGTTAGAGAACGCCTGGGCGTCGGTGAGAGCACGAACATAGTCTTTGGGCTTGAGCAAGTTGAATGCGGCGGTGAGCTCGTCGGACAACTGCGTCTCAAGATCTGAAAGCTGCAAGCCCAGCTGTTGTGCACCCGCAGGGTCGACGGTGACCTTGATTTCGGCTCGCGCAATTGCAGCGGAGAAGAATACCAAAGCTGACACGAGGAATAAGGGGGTTCGCATGGGTTCTCCTGAAGTTGTGTGAAATGTTATCGCACAGCGCTTGTGCGTCAAATCGAATGTTGGTGGAAACCACGATGGCTCGGCCTCAACGGTGTCGGGCACCGTGGCCACAAAGACGGAAGAACGGAAAGCGTCTTTCCGGTGGGTTGCGCTCCCATTGGGCGGTAGCTAGGACCGCGAAAGGTGTGTATAAGAGCTTACTCTCGAGAACCCATGAAAGGGGCCCAATCATGCATAAACTAGCATTGCTGCTGCCGCTCGTCATTTTAATGTCTGCCTGCGGGACCTTCCGCTCCCACCGCTTGCCGATGTCGGCAGTTGTGGCCCCCCAATCCTTCGCTTCCATCGCTGCCTGCGCTGACGAACGTGGCTTGCAGGTGTCCGAGTTCGACGACTCGATTCACGTCAGGGTCGACGAGACAGCTTGGGTGCAGTACATGATCCAGGTCGACGCCTACAACATGGTGCTCATTGTCGACGACAAAGTGGTCCCACCAAATGAAATCGAAGCCAAGTTCACGGCTGTCAAAACGACAGGTGATGAGATCTTCCAGTGTGCGCTCGGACACATGAACCTAAGTGGACCATCCACCGGCAATGCACCCGTGGCCGGCCCTGCGCCAGCGCCTGTGGCCGCACCGGTTGGTGCCACCGCGACATGTTCAACGCTGTTTACGTGCTATGCCGCGCTTGCCCGGGATCTTTGTGACGCGTCAGCGAGTCCAGACTGCAGAACCTCATTTGAGGTCAAGATAGAAGGCAACGACGACGATGCTTGCAAGGACGCTTTCAAAGAAGTGCCGATGCTCGTCGAGCCGTTCAAGATGGCCAAACCCGGTTTTGTTATTCCGGTCGAGTGCAAGTAATCACACTCTGATAGGCATCGGACCGTGACCAACGAAGCTGGGGATGTCGTTGAGCCGACGCTGAGTTTCCGTGGCGGTCGAATCATGGCTGCCGTGCCCATCGTGTTCTTTGTTGCCTGGGCTGTGGCGATCTCGGTCGCTGGTGCCCCCGATACTCGGGGCCTGATACTCGGTGCTGTGTTCGGCCTGGCGGCGGGAATGTTTTTGGTGCGGGACAAGTGGAGCCGGTACGCCGAAGAGATCTTCAGGGGCATGAGCGATCCGGTTGGTGTCGTCGCCATTGTTGCGTGGTTCTGGGCGGGCATGTTCGCCAACGTGCTGCAAGTCGGCGGCTTGGTGAAGGGGCTCGCTTGGCTGGGTGTGCAGGCGGGCGTAACTGGCGGCGCATTTGTTGCGATGACTTTCGTGTTGGCTGCGACTTTCGCGACCGCCGTAGGCACTGGCTATGGAACAACAGTTGCCTTCTGTACCTTGATGATGCCAGCGGGCATTCTTCTTGGTGCCGATCCCGTAATTCTGTTTGCTGCCATTTTGTCTGGTGCCGCCTTTGGTGACAATCTCGCTCCAGTCTCTGACACCACGATCGTCTCAGCAACGACACAGGACACGGATGTGCCTGGGGTGGTTAGGAGCCGGGTCATGTACGCCTTGGTCGCCGCGGCACCGGCATTCGTACTCTTTCTCATCCTCGGTGGTAGCAGTGAGGTCTTGGACATTGACAAAGCCGTGGGCATGGTGGAAGCGCACACCGATCCGAGGGGTCTGCTCCTTCTCCTACCATTTGCCTTGGTTGTGTTTTTGGCCCTGCGTGGTCACCATCTGTTGACCTCGCTCACCTGGGGTATTCTCGTAGCCATCGGCATCATTGCAGCCGCGTCTTTGGCACCGGGTTCGGCAATTCTCGCGATCGATCCGACAGCCCACGCGGTGAAGGGTGCTCTGGTCGATGGCATCGGCGGATATGTCGACATGGCGGCGTTGATTCTCCTCATTGTCGCGTGCAGTCACATCATGCGTGCCGGCGGTGCCATGGATGGGGTGACGTCATGGTTGGTTGCCCGTTCGGGCAACTCGGTCGCCCGCGCCGAGGTGTCGAGTTGGCTTATCGTCGCCGTGCTCAACGTCTTCATTACCATCAACACCGCAGCCGAAATTGCGGCTGC
>Ga0208968_1000617_pt1 | contig 22285 bp, 27 predicted proteins | sample RifOxyA3_FD_184031 | JGI IMG/M metagenome (GOLD analysis project Ga0208968, IMG submission 184031) | Groundwater microbial communities from Rifle, Colorado - Rifle Oxygen_injection A3 (SPAdes) | ecosystem: Environmental > Aquatic > Deep subsurface > Groundwater | place: Rifle, Colorado, United...
GAGATCAATGGTGCAACTGTATTTCATGCCGGAACGAAAGTGGATAATGGCAAGGTTGTTACTTCGGGTGGGCGTGTTCTTGGCGTGACAGCGCTTGGTTCGGATTTACCCGCTGCTATCGGCAATGTTTACAAGGCTGTTGCCAGGATTACTTTTGATCAAGTTCATTTCAGGAAAGATATTGCAGCGAAGGCTCTACGAAGAAATTGACGAAGTTTGATCTTCGAGTATCGAATAAAGAAACAGGAATAATGGCACAATGGCTGGAGGGTATGGAATGAGAAGAAAACCTGAAGTTGGAATTGTAATGGGAAGCGATTCGGATTGGCCAATGTTGAAGGACTCGGCCACGTTCCTGGATACTTTTGGTGTGTGTTATGAAGTAAAGGTTATATCGGCCCATCGGACCCCTGCTTTAGCATCCAACTATGCGCGTACAGCGCTTGGGCGGGGATTGAAAGTCATCATTGCGGCGGCGGGAGGTGCGGCCCATCTCGGCGGCGTGCTGGCGGCCCACACTACCTTGCCGGTTATAGGCGTTCCTGTGAAGGGTGGTGCTTTGAATGGAATTGATGCTTTGCTGGCAATTGTCCAGATGCCTGCAGGCATTCCCGTGGCAACTGTAACTCTCGGGAGTGCCGGTCCCGTGAATGCGGCTGTTCTGGCGATCCAGATGCTTGCTATAGCACAGCCTGGATTGATGAAAAAGCTGGCAAAATACAAGAAGACGCTGGAAGACAAAGTGGCCAGTGGAAACTCTAAGGTTCAGGCTGACCTGAACAAGAAGCGAAGCTGATGAGTTTGCGTCTATTTTATTCTTTTATAGCTGTATTGATGATGTGCCTGTGTGCTTTTTGCCAGGAAGTAGAGGGGCCCAGGCCAATCGAAGACGTCTATAAGATCCTCCTCGACCATAATATCGCGTTTGATCTCAACAAAACCAGAAGAGCTACCGTTGAGGGCTTGATCAAGGCTGTTGATTCCGGCGCAATGCTTCTTACAGCGGAGCAATTCCATGCCATGATGATACGGACATCCGTGGAAAAGGTGGAGGAGTGGCCTGAAGATATCTGTTACCTGAAAGTGCGAGGGATATTCAGAGATGCAGGAGATGAAATTATTGAACATCTAAAGAAGTGGAATGACTCAGGCAAGGCCGGGGTTATTATGGATCTGAGAGGTTCCGGAGGGGAAAGCCTTCCTTCCGTAGACAGGATCGCAGCGCTCTATGTTTCAGATGACCCTCTGTTGTATCTGCTCAAGGATGGTCGTGGTGAAATTATTCAGACTCATCGACTCAGTGTGGATAATGAAACATTGGATGGGAATATACCCCTCCTTCTTCTGGTTGATAAGGCTACAACAGCAGCAAGCGAGCTGCTGGTTGCGATTTTAAAGAACCGCAAGGGAGTCCTGGTGATTGGCGTTTCCACAAGTGGTGATATCAGTTACAGGGAGAATGTCCCGTTGTCGCAGGATGAGATTCTTCACATTGTGACCAGACGGGTTTATGTGAATGGTGTTCAGTACGAAGGTGTTGGTGTTCTGCCGGATGTTGCCGTAAACTCTGACGGCGTGGACGGAAAGAGGAAGCTCCCTCCGAAAGTAATCTCGATCAAGCCCGAATCTGCTAAAGCAAAATCGGATAGAGACTTGATGGAGAAGGTCTTTCCTGACCCGGTACTTCTTCGAGCCACAGATATTTTACTGGCAATGAAAGCAACTGTAACTTATGGAAAAAAAACAACCGTTGATACTCCGAGTCCGACCGGGATACACTGACAGTAAAGATGCAATCGGTCGGGCCGCAGATACCCTGCGTAAGGGTTCTCTAGTAATCATGCCGACCGATACCGTGTATGGAGTGGCTGCGGATGCAAGGATTGCCGGATGGGATGATAAGTTGTACAGGGCCAAGAGCAGGGACCGTGGCAAGCCTATACCAGTTCTTGCGGCGAATATAGATCAAGTAGAGAATTATGGTGTGGTTTTGGATTGTGTTGAAAGGGTTTTGGCAGAAAGATTCTGGCCTGGCCCATTAACGCTTGTGTTACGTGCAGGGAGTGTTTCTGAAGCTTTCAGGGTACCTGCCTGTGCTATTGCCCTGGAATTGTTGCGAATGGTGGGCGGTGTTTTGCGGGTGACCAGTGCAAACGTGAGCGGAGAGTCTCCTGCGCTTACGGTAGAAGATGCGATCGCATCCATAGGGGAACATGTTGATGTCGCCCTTGATGCCGGTGTTTCGCCTGGTGGCGTTGCCAGTACTGTGGCCAAAGTCGAGAAGGGATCTGTTGTTGTTTTAAGGCAAGGTGCAATTAGCAGAGAAGAATTGGTGAGGGTAACTGAAACTGGGGCCTAAGGCCTAACTGTTTGGTAGTAAAGAGTTTATGTTTTATATGCCAAGTCGGTAAAATCCGGAAAGGTATTGAATGCCGAAAAAGAGAATATTGTTTCTTTGTACGGGGAATGTGTGCAGAAGTCCCATGGCTGAATATCTTTTGCGTGACAGGCTGGGGCGAGATTCCGGCTGGGATGTCGAGTCTGCCGGTCTTTCAACGTGTAATGGAATGCCTGCCAGTGGTGCAGCCATTATTGCCCTCAGGGAGCTTAATATTGACATGAAAGCTCATCTCAGCCGTCCTGTAAGCAGAGAATTGGTTGACTCGGCTTCTCTGATTGTGGTAATGACGGCGTCTCATCTTACGCAATTGCGGGCGATGTATCCGTTGGTGGTGGAGAAGTCTTTTCTCCTTAAATCGTTCACTCCCAATGGGAGGGGTGGTGACGTCGAGGACCCGATTGGAGCGTCGGTTGAGGTGTATTGCGGTATACGTGATGAAATAGAAGAGGCTTTGCCGGAATTGATTTCGTTTGTGAAGAGTCTTGAATCAGAATGAAAGGTTTACGATGAAGATAGCGCTTGGTGCCGATCATGGCGGATATGAGATTAAAGAATTGATTAAGAGCTTGCTTAAGAAACGCGGAGTGGACGTGGAAGACTTTGGCTGCAGCAGTATTGATTCTGTTGATTATCCCGATTATGCGCGTGATGTGGCAATGCGTGTTTCTCATGGGCTTGTTAATGAGGGAATTCTCATATGCAAGACGGGCATTGGTATGTCGATGACGGCTAATAAATTTCCACGCGTTCGCGCAGCCCTCTGCCTCTCGGCGGAGATGGCGGCGATGACCAAAGCCCACAATAATGCCAATATTCTTGTCATGGGCGGCGACTACGTTACCCCAAAGACTGCTGAGGAGATTCTTGATGCATGGATGAATTGCACTTACAGCAATGATTTTAGACATGAGCGTCGGTTGACCAAAATGGCGACATATTCCCAGGACGTATGGGAATCAGATGGTGTTTTTGAAGAAGATCCTGAAATCTGGCGGGCAATACGGAGTGAGATCAGCCGTCAAAGTCTGACTATAAACCTTATTGCTTCCGAAAACTATGCCAGTCGCGCTGTCATGGAGTCTCAGGGCTCAGTAATGACCAACAAATATGCCGAGGGATATCCCGGCAAGCGATGGTACAGCGGATGTGATTTTGTTGATGTTGCCGAGCGACTGGCAATAGATCGGGCCAAGCAGCTTTTCGGAGCAGAACATGCCAATGTTCAGCCTCATTGCGGAAGTTCTGCCAATATGGCTGTGTATTTCTCGGTATTGAAGCCAGGCGACACAATTCTTGCAATGAGTTTAGCTCACGGAGGTCATCTTACACATGGCAGTCCTGTTAATTTCTCGGGTCGGCTTTTTAACATCGTTTCTTATGGTGTGAACCAGCACACTGAAATGATTGATTATGATGATGTGGCTCGCCTTGCCAGGGAAAGTAAGCCAAAACTGATTGTTGTAGGTGCCAGTGCCTACCCGCGGATACTTGATTTCGCGAGGTTTAGGCAGATTGCCGATGATGTTGGTGCAATGCTGATGGTTGATATGGCGCATATCGCCGGCTTGGTTGCTGCAGGAACTCATCCTAATCCAGTTCCGCATGCGGAATTCGTGACTTCAACTACACATAAAACTCTTCGTGGACCGCGAAGCGGTCTGGTGTTATGTCGTGAAAAGTTTGCGGCGGATATAGATAAAACGGTTTTTCCGGGACTGCAGGGTGGTCCCCTTATGCATACAATAGCTTCAAAAGCGGTTTGTTTCCACGAAGCGATGAGGCCGGAATTCAAACAGTATGGTCAACAGATTGTTAAGAATGCCAAAGTCATGGCGGATATATTCCTGAAGGCTGAAATGAGGCTGGTTTCCGGGGGTACGGAAAATCACCTGATGCTTATGGATGTTACGCACATCGGGTTGACCGGTAAAGAGGCGGCAGCTGCTCTTGATCGTGCTGGAATTATAGTTAATAAGAATGCGATCCCTTTCGATAAGAACAGCCCGTTTATTACTTCGGGTATCCGTATCGGTACACCTTCTGTTACAACCCGTGGAATGAAGGAAAATGAAATGGTTGCGATAGCGGAAATGATTGTTTCTGTCCTCCGGAATATCAAGGATGATGTGCTTATTGTCAAGACACGTGAGAAAGCGGCTGAGCTGGCTTCGCGTTTTTCTGTCCCATAACTTGATTGGAAAACTAAAAGGCGGTTGATCAGAGATCAACCGCCTTTTTTTTGCATTCGTATTACTATTTCTTGGCAATTTTCTTGCCGGCGAATCTGCCGATCACAGGAAGTTCGCCCACGATTGGTTTTGCATAGTCAATGAAGGCTTTTGTGACGTCATTGCCTTCACTGTTGATGAATTCATCCGGCATATGTTTGGTTTCCTTTGCCACCGAACTCAATGGAACAGCTTCGAAGTAAACCTGATATTTCTTGCCGGGCTTACGTCTGATTGCCACTGATCCACTCTGCAATTTTAATGCCTGTTTTACGGCTGTTGAGCCAACGAATGCGGCCTCCCTTGCATCGTTTGTGGAAATGACCGAGGGATAGCATCTCTGCAGGTATCCGAATGTGTCGGCACGCACACGTTTGATATCTGTCTTTGCCTTGATCTCTGCTGCAAGCAGGTCCCCCAATGCACCGGTACCACTGAGTTGAACATTTCCATGGGAATCAACTTCCTTGCTGAATTTTGCAGCGATAGCGGTTCCATCTTTATCGGAAATACCCTCAGAAACCGCGATAACACAGCGTCCGTACTTGTCGTTTACCTTCTTAACGTCGGCAACGAACTGTTCCATGCTGAAAGGACGTTCAGGGAGGTAAATCAGGTGCGGACCATCGTCAGGATAAACCCTTGCCAAGGCCGATGCGGCGGTGAGGAATCCTGCATGACGTCCCATTATGACGTCGATCTTTACGCCGGGTAGGGCGCGGTTGTCCAGGTTGTCGCCCATGAGTGCAAGTGTAACAAACTTGGCTGCGCTGCCGAAGCCGGGGGTATGGTCATTTTCACGCAGATCGTTATCGATAGTCTTGGCGATGTGGAAGCAGCGGAGCTCGAAACTGGACTTCTTGGCTTCCTCGCTAATTATATGAACGGTTTCTGCCGAATCGTTTCCTCCGATATAGAAGAAATAGCGGATTTCGTATTTCTTCAGGACTTCAAAAATTCTTGCACAATCTTCAGGGGAGGGCTTTTTTCTGACGCTGCCGAGGGCCGACGATGGAGTATTAGCTACGGCTTTCAGTGTGGCGACAGATTCCTTCTTGAGATCTATGAAGTCTTCGCCAAGTATTCCCTTAATGCCATGGAGTGCGCCGTAGATATTTTTTATTTCCTTGTGTTTCTTTGCTTCAATAATAGCGCCCACAAGGCTCTGGTTAATTACCGGAGATGGCCCACCACTCTGTGCGATCAGCATATTTCCCGATACTTTCTGTTTCATTGTATGTCTCCTTATTAAAGATTTAAGAAGCGCGTAATCTGCCATTGTTGGGGTTTGCTGTTCAAGTTAAAATATGATACTACGGGAAACAGTTTAAGCAGTTAATGATGCAGTACTTGATTCCACTAGTGGAGAACCTGAGATGGAAGAAGGCAGGCGACAAACACGCAGACAGTCCTATAAAAAAGGACGATGGCAGGTGGAAAGGGAACGCTGCCATATAGAGGACTATACTCCACCGGTTGGTGTTTCAGATCCTGTGAGTATCACAGATGCGCTGTCTGGTGTTATGAAACGCTTCGGTCTTGAAGATACACACTGGCTTTCTGTGCTTGAGAATGAGTGGCAGGGTATAGTTGGTGTGGCAGTTGCAAAACATACACGTCCAGGCAGGATGGAAAAGAGAAAGTTGACGGTTTTTGTGGATAATTCGGTCTGGTTGAGCGAACTCAGCAGGTACGGCCGTGAGCAGATGCTGTCAAATCTCCAGAAAAGGTTCGGGAAGAATAAAATCCTGTCTGTGGGGCTTGCCATAGATCCGGATGGCAGGATACAGGGCAAGTGAATGCAGCCTATTCGTTGAGAGGCAGAAGCCTTGCGACCTCTTCCTTCATGCTTACTGAAATGTCTATGGATTGGTTTGCGTATTTCTTCGCAGCTTCAAGCCCGCCCAGTTCATAACATAGAATGGCTGAGGCCAGTGCATTCTCTGCCCTTACCTTGTAGTGGGTTGCTTTATTTGCAAGACTCCAGTCAATTATTCTCAATAATTGTGCGCCACTGATTTCCGTCCACGAGGCTATCCTTGTCTTGAGTTTAACCCCGAGCATGTTCGCTCCGATAATGTCCTGACTTGGCGTGAGCCAGCCCCACTTGAAGGGTTCTGCGTTCAGTCGTTCGATGAGGTACAGCTTGAGTTTCTGGAGATATGTGTAGCGATCTGCCAATACCTTGATAGCTGCCTTACCCTCGTCGGTCTGGAATGATGCTGCCTGGCCATTTATAGAGTCCAGTGCACCTTTGAAATCGTAGAGCTTTATCATAGGCAGGCAATTGTTGCGTGCCGATTCGGTTAGCTTAATTTCGTTTTCTATCAGGGCTTTCAGTTCTGCCGCTTTACGTTTTGCAGCTTCTTCTTCCGCTTTCTTTTTTAATTCCTCTTCTTCGCTTTTCTTCCTGGCTTTTGCTGTTTCTTCGAATTCAGCTTTTATGGATTCTGCTTTTTGTGCTGTTTTTTCAGTTTCTGCCAGCAAGACTTTTGTCTCACTTTCAAGAACCTGTATGGTTTCCAGTTTCTGAACAATTTGTTTATTTTTGGCGGACGCTTTAAATGATACCGGTGAGCTTAGGACGTCATTCTTTAATTCTTCAGAGGATTCTTGGGCTGATTTTGCGAGTGAGCTTTTTTCAGCAAGAGCGAGGTAATTCTCAAATATTTTCCTCGCCAGGCCCCTGATTTCCGGTTCATTTTCTATTTTCTCAAGGACAACGTCCGGCTTTGCGATCACTGGTATGGGTACTGATGCAGGAATATTAGATGGAGCTTGTTCGTCCGGTTTTTCCTCAGGTTTGGCTTGATCTGCTTTGCGTTGCTGTTCGAGCTGTTCCTTGGTGGCCTCTCCTGGTGGACCTTCTTCAATGGCTTGTTTCTTTTCTTTTTTAGGTTTTGGAGAACTTTTTGGTTTGGCTTTTTCTTCTGGTGTTGCTGCGACGGCTGGAACTGCTGCAGCGTTGGTATCTGCAATAGCGGCTGGAGTCGTATTTGATACAGTAGCGCTCGTTATGGCATTGGTTACAGCGTTTGTGGCTGCCTGTTCTGGCGTTGGCGCAACTGCTGCGTCGTCAGTTTTTGGTCTATAAATTGGTTTCACCAACTGTTCGCCTGTGACTATGGCAACTGCGCTGATAACCTTGTCCACGCAAGCTTCCGATGCCTGAGCCATTTTGAATATATTTGATGAGGTAAGTTGAATGGCCGAGAATGTTGTTTCGGAAACCGCTTTTTCTTTTATAAGGTTTAGCTTCTCGATCTTCGCAATCCTGGTCTGTTCTTTCTTTACTTTCGACTTCATGACTGCGGCTGATGCCATCCATATAATGAGGCCGATTCCAATAAGGATATACACCCAGGCGGGTATTTTAATCTTAACGTTTTTGGCTTTGGTGACATTTTGCATCAAACGCTTGCTGAACGCCTCGCCTGAAATGGTTTCGCCGTCTGCAGCGCCTCTGGACGATGGTATGTGAATCTTGCTTGATTTTGGTCTGCCAAGTTCATCTCTTCTGGGTGTTGTATCCAGAGAGATCTGTGATGTTCGCTTTTTGGGAATGATTAGTGTTTGTCTTGCTTTTTGTGCTGCGAAGGTTCCGGTTTTAACCGGTCCAAGCGTCTGTACGGCTTTACGCAGATCTCCAAGCAGGGAGCTGTAATTGGGATATCTCCTGACTGGTTGCCGCTGGAGCATCCGCATTACTATACTTTCCACGAACCTGTCGATTTTTGGTCGCAGAACTTTTAGTTCAGCAGGGTCTCTTTCCAGCCTGGCCTTGACGACATCGATCGGAGTATCTCCTTCGAATGGCGGCTTGCCCGTGAGTGCGTGGTAGAGGGTTGCTCCTAGACTGTATATGTCTGATCTGGCATCAACAGGTTGACGCCTGATCTTTTCTGGAGCGATATAATACGGGGTGCCCCATATGCCTTCTGCAGATGCCTGATGGGCGAAGGTTGCAAGTCCGAAATCTACGATCTTTGCGGATCCTTTTTCGTCCAATAGAATGTTTTCAGGCTTGATATCGCCGTGGACCAGTCCGATTTCATCGGCGGCTTTCAGTGCGTCTGCAACATCAACGGCAATTTTCATTGCCAGAGCCTGATCAATCTGTTTCCCGCCCTCCATCATTTTGTCCAGCCGCTGACCGCCCACCAGTTCCATTACGATGTAGGGCTGACCTTTTTCCTTGCCGAATGCATAGATCTGGACAATGTTGGGATGGTTAAGTTTTGCGACAGCCTGGGCTTCGCGTTTAAAGGTTTCAACGAACTCCCTGTTGTCCCCCAGAGACTGGAGCATTACCTTGATCGCGACGTGTCTACCGAGCGCGGTATCTTCTGCGTAGTAAACCCCGCCCATTCCTCCCTTACCGATAAGATTCAGGAGGAGGAACTGTCCAAGTTTTGCGGGAACGTTCTCAACCGATCCGCAGTCAGGACATTCGACTCCGACAAAAGGCTCAAGATCTGCAACATCAATTTTGCAGCCGCATTTGCTGCAAGTTGCTTCTGGCACTCTGTCAGTTATTATTCCTATATCTTTGCTGTCCGGATCCATTCGCGTAAAACCCTTAAGCCTTAAAATCGCCCATCTTTATTAGTTTTTGTATGATAGAATGCACGTTTCAAGCTGTCCATCTCTATTTTTTTGGTTATAGTGTCTTCCATAAACGGAGAAAAGTGTTCGCATGCATTCTGTATTTTTGAAAATAGGTGACTTCCAGATTTTCTGGTTCGGTGTAATGATGGCCATGGCATTTCTTGCTGCCCTTACAAATTGGACATATCTAGGGAAGGGGCGGGGGCGTGACTTCAATTATTGTTCCGACCTCATGTTCTGGATGATGGTTGCCGGCGTGGTGGGTGCTCGCATGGCTTATGTTGTCGCAGACTGGCGGACGTTCATTGAGCGACCTGTAACCATGCTGTACGTACACAGGGGTGGGCTTATTTATTATGGTGGCTTTATCGGTGCCGGTATTGCCCTGTACCTTTTCTCGAAGTTTCGCCATGAAAAATTCATGTCTGTAGTTGATTTTGTCATTACCTCGGTGCCTCTCGGGCATGTTTTTGGTCGTATCGGGTGTTTCCTGAACGGATGTTGTTATGGCCGGGAGTATAACGGCATATTGTCAGTCCATTTTCCAAAAGAAAGTATTCCGTGGGATGGGCATTTGTATGCCGGGAAGATTACAGCAGGCGCAAAATGCAGCTTGGCTGTGCATCCTGTTCAACTGTATGAGGCTTTTTTTAACCTTTTGGTGTATGTTGTTCTGTTGCTGATATATCGTAAAAGACCGGTTGACGGGAAAATAACGGCGCTTTATCTCATGATGTATCCTGTTGGCCGTTTTCTTTTTGAATATCTAAGGGGGGACGAGCGGGTAAGATGGTTGGCAGGCTTTTCTGTGGCCCAGATTTTCAGCCTCTGCCTGATAGTTCTCGGGCTTGTAATCTGGTTTCTACCAAGCCGAGTCACGAATCCTGATTCTACGGTACGGAGTTGACCGGTCATGGCTATAATCCAGAACGAATCAGTAATAGAAATAACCGTCGGGCCTGGTGAGCGTGGTCAGAGACTTGATGCGTGGTTGAGTTCCAAACTTCCTGATATGTCCCGTTCGCGTATTCAGGCGCTCATTAAAGCCGGTTGTGTGACCCTGAATGGAAAGAAAAGTGTAAAAATGCATGCCCGTGTTGCCAAGGCAATGCAGGTCGCATTGACAGTGCCGCCTGTCGCTCCTGTCGAGGTCAGTGCTGAGAATATTCCTATAGATGTTGTTTGCGAGGATAGTGATGTAATTGTTCTGAATAAACAGCCGGGATTGGTTATCCATCCTGCCGCTGGTCATCCATCCGGTACTCTTGTTAATGCTTTGTTGTACCATTGCAAGGATCTTGCCGGCGTTGGAGGGGAATTGCGGCCTGGTATTGTGCATCGCCTGGACAAAGACACAAGCGGTCTCATGGTGGTTGCCAAGAATGAACGGGCAATGAATATCCTGGCGCGTCAATTTAAAAACGGCAGAGTTAAGAAGGAGTATATCGCCATCGTGCATGGCGTTCCGGAGCCGCGTGTGGGTAGATTAGAAACGCAAATAGGACGGAGCGTAAACGACAGGAAGAAAATGTCAGTCACATCAGAGCCTGCAGGACGTACCGCTATAACTAATTACGAGGTAATGGAAATCCTGGGTGATTTCTCCGTGGTCAGTCTGAATATTGAGACAGGACGTACGCACCAGATAAGAGTGCACATGGCCCATATAGGTCATCCTGTCTTTGGTGACAGACAGTATGGCGGCAGGAAAGTTCAGAAATATGATGAAGTTCTCCCGGCCAGACAGATGCTGCATTCTTCTGAACTGTCTTTTATTCATCCTGGTACGAACAAGCGTGTCAAATTCAAGGCGCGGATTCCGGATGATATGGAGGAGTTCATTGCCAAGCTCCGCTCAGACTCAGGCAAGGGTTCTTGACAAATCGCCGGGCATTACGGAGAATCCCGGCTTTTTACAAGGAAAGGTCGGTATGGGTGTTAGAGAAGAAGTTGTGCCGTTTATTGTTGCCGCTGTTGTTTTTGGCATAATTGTGTCGGTCCTGTGCAGGATCTGTGGAGTAACTGTTCAGCGCGCCATATGGGCGGGCATAGTTCCTGCCGTTGTCCTGACAGGTTATTTCCTTTATTTCTTCCGCGATCCCGGGCGTGTTTCGCCAACAGATGAAAGTCTTATTCTTGCCGGGGCTGACGGTGTCGTGGCGTGTATCAAGGATGTCCGTGAGGAGGAAGACCTTAAGGCTGATACGGTAAGGGTAAGTATTTTTCTGAGTCTTTTTGATGTTCATGTTAACCGGGCTCCTATTTCTGGAAAGTCCAGTTTTCTCCGTTATTTCAAGGGGAAACATTTTTTCACGTTCAAGGAGAAATCATCGGATTACAATCAGCATAATGCGATACTGATTGTTGGCAAAACGCGATGTCTTGTGAAGCAGATTGTGGGGCCGGTGTGCCGCAGGGTTGTGTATTGGCCTGATCATGACAAGGCAGTTGATTTAAATATGGGTGATCGGATTGGTATGATGAAATTCGGATCGAGGCTGGATATGTATTTCCCGAAGGCCGAGGTCGACATCACTGTAAAGGTCGGCGATAAAGTGGCGGCTGGTCTGTCAGTGATCGGTAAAATAAAGAAATAAAGGAGACGGTAATTTGTGAAATGGCTTGGTTTTGCAAGGGATCCTGACCCAGTTCTTGTGAGCTGGCGCCAGTTTGTTCCGACAATTATTACGCTGATGGCCATGCTTTCCGGATTTCTCAGTATTCTGGTTACATTTGAGGGAATCAGGACGACAAATCCGCACCTTTTCCGGCTCTCTGCGCAGTTAATTATGTCGGCTCTGATTTTGGATGGATTGGACGGCAATCTTGCAAGAATGCTCAAAGGGTCCAGCGAGTTTGGTGCCGAGCTTGACACATATGTGGATCTGACAGCTTTTGGGATTGCTCCTGCAATCCTGATTTTTGCTGTTACCTTGCAGAGTAAGGACGAGGTTCTTCGTGTTCTGCTTCCATCTGCGGTTGCGGTTTCGGGCGTATGTCGGCTTGCCAGATTTAAGGTCAAGGATCCACTTCGTGGGCAGGGGGGGTATGCCGGTTTGCCCATCACTGCCAATGCTTCATGGGTTGCGTTGTTTGTTTTCATAAGTCAGACTCCGCCTTATGACAGGTTTTCTTTGGATCAGGGTAAAGTGGCAACTCTTTTCCTTGCAGGTATTCTGATCTTCATAGTTCTGCAGGTGTCAAACCTGCGTTATCCGAAGCCTTCGAAAAAGGCGACTATTTTTATTCCAACTGCCATTCTCGTCGGGCTGTTGTTTTGTCCCGTGAAAACTTTTTCCGTGCGAGTTGCAATCATTCTGCTTGTGATGGGGGTTGCGTATATCTTTCTCGGGCCGTTGTTTGTGAAGGGTATGGCAGTGCGCAAGGCCCGTATGGACGCCAAAAAAAATGGAACCACTGCTAATGGATCCTCTGATTCTCTTGTTAAAGATGCCGGTTTAGGCGAGGATTAAGGTGGTTTGGGAGGTGGATGTTTCTATGTCATCGCTCAACCATGTCCTGAGTGACTTTGTGCAGTATCTTGAAAATGAACGGGATGCTGGGCGAGGTATGGTGGAGGTTCCTGTTGAAGTTTTGAATGAGCTGGGAGTTATGCCAAAAAAAGCTACTGTGCCCGTGTCTAAGGAAGCTGTCAAAATTGCCTCACTACACCGGCAGGTCAATCATGAACATTTGCCGGGAACTACAGGGTTGGAGGAAATAAAGGCATCCATTGCCGCCTGTAAAAAGTGCTCTCTCCATAAGTCCCGCACGAATGTTGTTCCAGGGCAAGGATCTGTCAGTCCTGAGATCATGTTTGTTGGGGAGGCGCCGGGTGCTGATGAAGATTTGCAGGGGCTTGCATTTGTCGGGAGAGCAGGACAGCTTCTGACAAAAATGATTGAGGCCATGGGGTACAAGCGTGAAGAAGTTTTTATCGGGAACATTTTAAAATGCAGGCCTCCTGATAATCGACCTCCGATGCCTGATGAGATGGAAGTGTGTTTGCCATTTTTGAAGGCACAGATTGCAGTGATTAAGCCCAAAGTGATTATTGCCCTTGGATCTACCGCTGTTAAAGGATTACTTAATCTTACCACAGGCATTACCAAATTGCGGGGAAAGTGGCTTTCTTTTGAGGGTATCGACCTGATGCCGACGTATCATCCTGCGTATTTGTTGCGTAATCCACCTGCAAAGAAAGAAGTCTGGGATGACTTGCAGGAGGTTTTGAGGCATCTGGGTCGTACGCCGCCGCCTGTGAAAAAGCGATAGTGTCGTGTGCGGGATTTTGGTGAGTGATTGGAAGGAATCACTAATGAGTGATGTTTTGTTCAAATGCCAGGGATGCTCATTGAGTTTGTCTGTCTCGGAAGTGGCGGTGGGACAGACTTTTTCCTGCCCCTCCTGCAAGGCGGAGGTTCAGGTTCCTTTGCCTGTTCTAAGGTTTCTGTGTCCGTCGTGTTGTTCCGAGTTGTCTGCTCCTTACGAACTCAGGAATGAAGTGGTCTCATGCCCGAATTGTGAGACGGGCCTGCGCCTGCCTGAAAAGCTGGCATTACCATGTCCATCCTGTTCCGTGAATCTTGAAATTGAAGACGAATATTACCTTCAACTTGCAGGTACAGTTGTGGAGTGTCCTGAGTGTGGCGGCCAGTTGGTTATCCCGGGTGCTGCTGCTAATGTTGAGCAGCCGGAAGTTTCTGATGAAAAGGTTGATGCAGAAGTGGCCTCAACAGGAACGAAAGCTTCTGATGGGAACAAGCCTGTGGCACAGTTTGAGTCCGGATTTGCTCAGAAAACCATGCGACTTGATGAGTTTATGGAAGGTATTTCCCAAGCTGACACGCTGAAGGAGGGGAAGTGCCCTTATTGTAGTTCTCCGTTACAGAAAATTCATGGTCGTGCTTACGTGTGCCGACGCTGTAATCGCGTTATCAAAACAGTAAAGCGGACCATTTAGGGAAATACTTATTGCAAACGCTGAAGTCTTTGCCTAACATCCGGCGGTTTTTCAAGTGTGTACCTGTAGCTCAATTGGACAGAGCATCTGACTACGGATCAGAAGGTTGCTGGTTCAACTCCAGCCAGGTACGCCACCTAAATACATGCAATATCCCAAGCAAATTACATGCTTTTGTGATTGTTGTGTCTGTTTTACCTTTGTGAGTTGGTCGTGTTCGGCCTTGTATTGCGGGTTATTTCTACGTTTATTTCTACGTTTAAGGTTTGATTTCTTATGTTTTCTGTCATATTCTACTAAAAACAACATGGATATACATATTCACTTGGAGAACGAAATATGCCGCAGCTTCTGAAGAAAGAAGGGTCTCCTTATTGGGTAGCTCGGTTTCAGATTAATGGTAAAGACTACTGGCGTAGCACTAAGAAGACAAAGAAAAGTGAAGCACAAGATGCCATGTCTGACATGATTGCAGCAGAAAAGGGGAGTCTATCAATTGAAAGAATTTTTGAGAATCTTATTCAAGCGTTGGAAGCAATGCCAAAAGAAGATCAATTGCCGCAAAAGCAGTCTTTTGCAAAACGCCTTCTCCATGGAACATCATCACAACTGACCGATTCAAATAAATGGCAAGATGTTCAAGATGTTATCATTTCCTATCTTTCGAAAATAAAAGAACCACACGAAGCAGACAAAATCCGGCGGAAAATCGCTACTCAGTTATTGCAGGGACAATCCACAAAACTTTCAATTTCTGAGTCGTGGCAATCTTGGACAAGTAGTCCCAGAAAGAGAAATCCAGGGGATCGTACTATGGAAGGCTATTCTGCCATCTGGAAGCGGTTTGAAAAATGGATATCAAAACAACAAGTCCAATACTTGCACGAAATTACTCCGCCAATGGCGGAAGATTATGCCGCTGATTTATGGGATTCGCATGTTTCTCCCGGCACTTACAATGCACACATCAAGTTTTTGCGCAGCATGTTCGATATTATAGAAAATAGGGCTGGTTTGTTGACCAATATCTGGCGAGACATTCCGATGATGGAAAAGGAACAGGAGGGGCGTCGCAATTTTACGCCAGAAGAACTGGCAAAAGTTTGTCAATGTGCCAAGGGAAACATGCGTTACATGATTGCTTTGGGACTTTATACGGGTATGAGGCTTGGTGATGTTGTAAATCTGCGCTGGGATGCAGTGCGGTTGAAGGATGGGTTTATTGAAATCATGCCCATGAAGACAAGACGTTTGAATAAAAAGGTACGTTTGCCGATACATCCTGTTCTTCGCGCTCTCTTGAATGAACTTCACATAACTTCACATGGTGAATATTTGTTTCCTGAAGATAGAAAAATCTATTTAGTTGACCAGAGCGCAATTACGAAACAAATACAGGCGTTTTTTCAAAGTTGCAGCATAGCGACACAGGAACAGGCAACAAATGGTCATAGACGGCGGGCCATTGTTCGGGTTGGTTTTCATTCTCTACGGCATAGCTTCGTAAGCCTATGTGCGGCTAATCATGTGCCTCAGGTTGCAATTATGGAACTTGTGGGCCATGGCAGCCCTGCCATGACGGCGTTGTACAGTCATGCTGGTGATGAGCAGAAGGCTAAAGCAATTGCTGGCTTACCGACCTTATCGTTTGAGTCTGTTTCCAAAAAGCAGAAGAAGGCTAAGAAGAAGTAATACTCATTTGGTGTTTTTGGGTGCAAAAAATCAATTAGCCGGTCTTTTACCGCTTCCCTGGGTTGATTTGGTGAAAAACTTCTTTCAACACTTCATCTGGAATATTGTCCTGTTCCCATTTTGCTGCCGCATCATCCATTCTGTCGAGATAATCATATGGGTCTTCACCCGCGTGCTTGGTGGTGTCTATACCCTTATACATGCCGAGCGGCCTTGTTTTCGATTTCTTTGACATCTTGACCTCCATAATGGGATACATTTGTTAGCTATACATCCATTCCCGGTTTTGTCGGCCTGTCCAAGTCCAGCATCTTTTTAATGCTGTCTTTCCATTTGATCTTGGAATTGTCTTTGTATTGATCGTACAAGTCCTTAATAAAATCAAGATTCTGCGCCTTGAGAAGTTCGTCCGCTTTCTGTAGCGCTTCTTGTCCTGCACCGTTGAGTTTCAGTCTCTGCTTGGCTTGATTCATTTGACCTATCCAGATTGAATCGGAAACAAACGGCAGCGTTGCAGAAATAACCTTCCCAACGTCGCAATCCAGCATAGGTTCGCATGATATGCTCGTTTTGTATCCCATATTATGGGCCAGTTCCAGGGAAAGCAGCCTTTCTTCCACACTCGGAGCGTTTGGCTCCCAGAACTTCAGAATGTTGTTATCAAGACTGCCTATTGTAAACCGAAATAACATCTTTTCCTTGAATTTCGTATATCTTTTACAAATTGCATGGATGCAATCCACATTCGGTTTCGACACAACAAGTACAAAATGCCCGCGATTCAGCATTTTGTCCAATGCTCCAAGGCAAAACCCGAGATTCTCAAGATTTATGTCATGGGTTGAGGGGAACATGATTTTTGTGGGTTTTCCTTTGCCTGCGCGCGGAAGATTATCACAGAGAATTCTCTGTTTCCTCCATCCTTCCGGGGAGATCCTGCCAAACCTGACAGCATTGCTGCATGCCCAGCAATACAGGCAACCGTGTGGACAGCCCAGGCAGATATTAAAAGTTTTGCATGCCCATTCACGTGTTCCGGTGATATTTTGCTTTCTCATTGTTCACCTCGCTTGGATGTCTGGCTTGTTTTTGTTTCAGGAAGAACTTTCTGTCTGCGATTTCGAATGTTTGGCTTAGCTGGTTTCTGGAGTGATAAGCACTCAAACAGGTATGGAAAGATAAAAGGTATTGTTATGGTAGAATATATTATAAGGATCGGATCAATCCATTTGTCGCCTAAAGTGATAATTCCGATGAAAGACGCCCCTACTGAGCTGTATAGTATGATTGGATTTGCAAGGTCCAGATGATCCTTTATGGCTTCTTTTATTATCAGTACGAATGCCACAGCCGCAATGCCCATAAAATACCCTACGAAAAAAATTGTGCTCATGTTTGCTCCCTATGAAGGATTGCATTGTTATTCATGTTTGGTTGATAACCGGTCCTAAACCATTCCTTGAAGGTCTGAAGAAAATTATAAACCAGTCAGACATCCGTTTATACCAGCTTGTATTCTGATGACCGTTCTCGTATTTCTCCTGCACAACAGATGTTTCTTCTTCCATTGCCGAAGTTTCAGCGCCCATGGCTTCAATCAGATCTCCCAGACCCTGAAGGCTGAAGAACAGATTCCTTTCTGCTTTGTTTGCTGTCCGGCATGATGCCAAAGGCACGAATTTTGTTTTCACGGAGGCTATTTCTTCAACCTTGAATTGCCGGATGAATTTCATGCCTGCGCTTTCGATAAATGTTTTTGGAGAACAGGTGGTCAAGTGAATAAGCCGTGAATTGATATCGCCCATGCCATAGATACAACGCCGGTCGATTACAGCGAAAAGAAGCCGCTGGTTTCCGTTTCGGTTGCGATAGATGCCAGGACGGAGTTCTGAGGAATTGCTGGTCTGGGGATTGTTTGCTGATGTTTTCATTGTCTGTCCTCCGGTATTTGGTTGTTATGTGTTAATAAAAAGGCGTTATTCGTTTGATGCGGGTTCGCTGTCACCATCATTATTGTCTTCGGGTAGTGTTTCTGTTTCCTTCTTTGCCCTGGAGAGAAACTGAATTCTTTCGGCTATTACCCTTAGCCTGTTTTTCTTTTCTCCATCCTTTTCCCAAGTCTCGTATTGGAGCCGACCCTCAACGAAAACAGGCGATCCTTTTGAGAGATGATCCGCACAAGCTTCGGCCTGTTTGTTCCAGGCAACCACATCCGCGAAACAAACCTCATCTTTTTCTTTCCCATCTGTTGTTTTATATTTTCGGTTGATTGCCATGCTGAGATTTGTGACAGGCCGTCCAGATGGCGTATATCGAAGTTCAGGATCCTTTGTCAGATTGCCGATGAGGAATACTTTGTTTAGATTTGCCATGTAATTAATCCTCCTTTTCATAAACATGTACGTTGTCGGTTTGCGATTATTCACCTCAACTGCCGGATTTCTTTCACCAATCCGACTTCATGAAGTGATTTCGACGTAAATCATAATCCAGAGTTAACGGAACATCTACGGAAGCAATGGGGTGAACATGGGAAGCGCCGGGATTGTAACGCGCGGCAACCCGACTTCTCATCGTTTTGGGTTGGAATATGACCGAATAAAGGAAAGCAGCTTATCGGCGGATATGACGTTTATACGTTTTATTGATTTATTTATTCTCACATCGGCATTCGGAAACACGATAACCGCAATCATCCAGGTGTTCTTGCCCCATAATTGCTGCATGATCCGGCGTTCCCAACGAATCGTACGGTTCATTTGGCAGAAATAATTCTTTTTGAACGGTTTTCCGTTGAGAAGAAGTTGCTTGCCATCAGTAGTGACGACCCCTCTATGGGCCTTGGTCTCGATGTTGAATACAAATCCATCTGGCCTGATGACAAGGTGATCAATATTCCCATACTTGAACTTGATGTCATTCACGACAAGGCACCCGTCAGTCAGCAGTTCTGTTAAAAGTCTTGCGACTACCTGTTCAGCCTTCTGCCATTCTCGTATTTTCTTATTTTTCATGCCCATTCTTAAAAACATCCATCACTTAAATACTTTCCGGTAATGAATTCGGTATACCGGAAAACTTATATAGACGTTCGTCTTCTCTCTTTTATGGCTTATGACTTTGAAGATGGCGTTCCCTCTCATGTCTGCACAAGACCACGTTATAAGTCCAGGGCAGAGAGGCAAATCGGAGAGTTACTTCATCAGCGACACATTCCACATATTTATGAAAAACCAATTGCTGTTATTGATGATGGCAAAACAAGAATCTGGTATGCGGATTTTGCGCTGCAGTGCGGCCCACTTATCGAATATTTCGGTATAAACGGTAAGCAGGACTATATCGAAAGGACAAGACATAAACTGAGGGTTTATCAGCAGAACCAATTTGATGTTATTCCTCTTTATCCGCCGGATATTACCGGTTCATGGCAGAAGAATCTTCTCGATAGAATAGGGGCGACATTGGAAAAACGACTTACGCAATATCGGGGTAATCGGTAAGACTTATCTGCCAATGATAACTGATAGGCAAAGGTGTTGGCATAATCCTTCACTCTCTTTCCTGCAAAAAGCAGTTGATATGTTCGCCCTTCTACTGAAGTGTGAACTTTCCTGACATTCATTTCCGATAGTCAAGAACATCAAAATTCGGCTTATTACGGCCTGTTCTCTTAACTTCGGTATCTCTGTAATAGTTGGATAGGTCACGCTATATTACCTCCCCGAAAACTATAAATACTTATCCTTCCTTCCCTCAAAAATAGACGGTATATCCGCTTTTTCCAGCAAATTACCATCTTCAATAAAGTGCATCTTACAGTAGAAGTGTGAACTTTTCCGGAAAAGCGGCCAACCTATCCTCAATGTACAATGGTTCCAGCACACAACAATCAATCCGCATGGTTTCTGAATCAGGAGAAATTCCTTTCTCAGGCAGAGTTAAATCGACTTTTAAGAATAACGACGCGTCGTAAAAAAGAAGCATTAGAGAATGGTAGAAAAATTCCAGTAAAGGACTGGTTTCTTGTGTGTGCAGCAACAGAAACAGGGCTAAGAGTGCAGGAACTTGCTGATCTTTCCTGTGGAGATATTCAGGGAAAAGGTGACTGGCATGTTGTGGTTGTGCGTAACGGCAAAGGTGGAAAGCCGAGAGTGGTTAGCGTAAGGAAAGAATTTATTCGACAGGCGCAGGAATATTATATGTGGAAACAAAAACAAGGGGAATGCATAGACAAGGATGCTCCGCTTTTCGCTTGTTCAGGAAAACGCATGTGCAAACGCGCATTGCAGAAGTCTTATGAAAGAAGCATGGAGAAAGCAGGTATTACCCAGGCTGAAGGCGTTGGTATTCATTCTTTGCGGCACACCTATGCTAGTTTTCTCCTTAAAGCCAGTAAATTCAATCTGTCCCTGGTCCAAAAGCAACTCGGCCATGTTTCTGTAAAAACGACTGAAATTTATGTGCATCTTTTTGATACGGAGATTCAGAAGGCTGTTGGGCGATTATATGAGTAAGAGTGTCGGTGCGGCGGCATAAATCGAAAAACAATAAACAGAAAGGGAGATGTATGGAAAGAGGTAAACGATATTGGAATGCAACATCAGTAATTTGTTCAATACTTATGCTGTTTCTCGGAAATCTGCCGAATATATTTGCGGCGGAAGTAATGAATAACAAGGCAATACCCTTAACGCAGAATGAATTCAATGTCCTGTCTGTCGAAGAGCAGGGGAGTGTTGACATACATGCCGTTTCTTCAGGAGGAGATGACGGCTTGGCTATAATTGGCGGAGTATTTCTCGTCTTGCTTCTGCTTGCTGCTATCGCGGCCGACAGTGAGAAAGCAACCAATTAAAGTCTGTTCAACAAGAAATCCGAGAAATGTATTAAGGATGATAACATGAGAAAATGCCGTCGATGTTGGAAAGCGGTCACAATATTCTGTTCTCTGTTGGTGTTTTTGGTTGGGATTATTCCAAAGAATTGTACCGCAGACGGAATCGATTCTTGTGAGGCAGTGCCATTGACTCCAAGTGAGGTAAATATTCTTGCGACTCAAGAATCAACTAATTCAGAAATTAATGCAGTCGCATCCGGTGGCGACGAAGGTCTCGCATTGGTCGGTGCAATATGTCTTGGGGTGCTTCTACTTTGTTTGCTGGCCACTGCTGTTAGCGATAAAGAAACTGACTGAAAAATCCGAACGATAAATTGTGAGTAAGCAAGACAGAGCAGCGTCCAATGAGATATATTGTTTTGCGATGATTTCACGACATTACAAAAGCCTGCCCAGGGAGGAGTGTTTGAACATTTTGAAAATCCTGCTGAATTCAGTCGCAATCGTTGTCTTATTTACATCGTGTGCGAGTTTTGAAGAAACATTTAAATGTGTGGAAGTTAGAGATGGCATGGCGTATGTCAATTTCTGTGCCCTGAAACAACTCAGCAGAAAGACTTGTGCCGTTGCCTGTTTGGCTTCTGTTGCAAAACATTGGGGTATTGAAACCACAGAAACCAAAATAAGATCTGACTTGGGACGCATCCCAAAACATGGTTATACGCTCATCCAGCTGCGTGATTGGGCAAAGGCTCATGACTTGGAGGCGTTTATTCTCCATGGCACAATGAATTTTCTTGAAAAACAGACACAACTTGGAAGACCTGTCATTGTTACTTTGAGATATAAAAGAAATAATCACGCTGTTGTTGTTCTGGACGTAAATAACAACGGCGACATTGTTTGCATGGACCCATCCGAAGGAAATACGGTTATAATTCAAAAACAGATATTTCTCTCCACATGGAATGCTCTTGATAGTCCGGCGTTGCTGATTGCGGTAATGTGTCCTTATTCATAGAGAAAAGTATGGTCCTTTCACGATGGCAAATTCATGATATCGATTGAATTAATGATTTCTACCATCCATGAATTCGTAAACCTGTCTTGAAAGCGAACTGATGACGCGATCAGCGTCTTCTTTTGTCGTGCCTGTACTCATTACGCAAAGGACATAGGGTCTGTCCGGCAGGAAAACAATACCACAGTCATGGTAATCGCCTGTATCAGCATTGAACCCGACCTTATGGGCCAATTGTATTTTATTTGGGATACCTGCTCTGATCTGGTTGGTGAATACCGTATGTGACAGTAGAGACAAGGCAACATCGCAGGAAGTTTTGTCCAGATAATTTGCGTGATACAAAGACTTCAAAAGCCTGGCATATTGTTCGGGTGATACACATGGCAAGATATTGGGCGGCGTGGCAGGAGGCATCGCCATAACTCTGAAAGTTTCTTGAAACTCATCGAATGTAAGTTTCTTGCACAAAGCAATTGCAGCGGCATCATCAGATGTTTCTATCATTCTTTCTGCCAGTTTCTTTATAGAC
>Ga0208968_1000618_pt1 | contig 22279 bp, 16 predicted proteins | sample RifOxyA3_FD_184031 | JGI IMG/M metagenome (GOLD analysis project Ga0208968, IMG submission 184031) | Groundwater microbial communities from Rifle, Colorado - Rifle Oxygen_injection A3 (SPAdes) | ecosystem: Environmental > Aquatic > Deep subsurface > Groundwater | place: Rifle, Colorado, United...
TATTTTTTATTACTCGATTAATGACTGGTTACAGGAAGCAGTCTGTAAAAATCATAACGGATTTTTCATCAAAATCCTTAATGATTTTTTCCGCTGTCCTTAAGTAAGAAAGAAAAAGTTTTTACATAAAATTTTAAATGTCATCCCGAATTTATTTAACCAGTTGGCAACATTGGTAAGATGCCGGATCAAGTCCGGCATGACATCCAGTAAGAATTTTTTCTTACCTCCTTATTACAAGTTATTTTTAGGATAAAAAATAATTTTGAAGCCCACAACATCTGTTCCGGCAAAAATCAGGGATTATTTTGATAAAGCCTGGTTAAAATGGTTAGCGTTTTTACTCGATAATTTCTTTTTTATTAAGTTTTTTGATATATAATTCATCAAGTAAAACACTTATCGTTGCAGCAAAAGCAGGTGCCAATATTATTCCGATAAATCCTAGTAGTATTGTTCCTACCAGTAAAGAGAATATTAGGGTTAATGGATGAAGATTAAGAAATTTACCAAAAATGAGAGGTCTTATAAACGTATCTGCTAACCATTGTGCAGCAATATAAATGATGAAAGCCCATAGTGCCAGAATTGGTTTTTGAGCTAAACTTACCAGGATAATGATACTTACTCCGATTATTGGTCCAACGATCGGAATTATATCAAGTATGCCTGCTATTGTGCCCAGTATTAGAGAAAATTTCACTCCAATTAAAGCTAATCCTATAGAAATAATTAGGCCTATAGTAAATACCATAATTACTAAGCTGATAACATAGCCTCCAGCTTTTTTTGATATTAATCCAGCTATTCTGCTTACTTCAAGTCTGTCTTTTTCCTGAAAAAGGTTTAAAAATTTATCTTTTAGATAGTATTTGTCTATTAGCATGTAAAGGACTATTATTGCTGATGTAAAAATAAAGATAACTGAAGATATGAAACCTTTTGTTAAATTTACGGAGCCGCTGATAACATTCTGGCCAATTCCTGATATAGCTGTAATTATTTGGGAGACATCAGGTATAATATTAAGGGTTTCAATGTAATTTACTAATTGTCTTATTCCTAAATTATTAACTATACTAACTAAGCCTACCTCATTCGTTTGATTACCTGCCAGATTTTGTATTTTTGCCCAGTAAGCAGGAGCTTGATTTAAGAATAAAAGAGTTTGCCGAATAAAAATATTTATAAGTGGTATTAAGAATACAGCTATGACTATTAGACCTGCTAATGCAATAAGAAATATAGCAGCTTTTCTTGGCATTTTTCTGCTGAGAAGTTCTACTAATGGGTCTATTGCACTTGCTATAACAAATGAAGCAAAGAATAAAATGAGAATTGTTTGAACTTTGTAAGCCAAAAAACCTAAAGTTAGAACAAAAATTACAAGAATTATATTTTTAAATATATTCAAATCGTTTGTTGTCTGACTGTTATGCTCGTTATTGTTTTGAGAATTTGATGGTGTGTTGCTAATAGAGGTATTAAATATTTTTGATATTAGCGTTTGAAACATGAAATTAGCCTTTAAGATAATAATCAAATTAAATCTAGCATATAAATTAAGATTTAAGCAAGATTTCTCTTAGGCATTCATTAAAAATAGAATCTATACAAAACAAATAAGAAGGGTTTAATTAGTCTTATTTAATTAGGCAGGCAAATTCCGCAGTTTGCCCATTCTTCCATTTCTTTGTCGTTCAAATTCTCAATAACTTTATTTATTTCTTGCTGATTTGGGAACCGTAATCCAGTTCCTTTGCAGTGATCGCAGTTGGTATCATTTTTGCACTCATTGCACTTTAATAATTCTAATATTTGGGTAAGGAAAAAACTTTTATTCATATTTTTACCTGTTGTTTAGTAATTTCTATATATAAATATAAATCTAATTTTGATTTTAGAATTTCACATATTTTCGGTTTTACTTGATAATATTGTTTAAAGTTAAATAAATGCCAGATAAATATTTCAATAAAAAGATTATTATGATTGATTTTGACTTGAATACATCTTCATAAATTCAATATTCTGATAGATAATTTTTAAATTTATGCTTCTGAAATTGTGATATGATTGACTTGAAAACCGTATCTTAAAATCACCCTAAAAGTCAGTTAGGGCAATATTTTTTCTTGTATTAAAAATAATCAGACCTGATTTTCAACATTCTAAATATAAACGATAAGAAAAAGTATGTCAAGGACAAATTTACTTAAGCATAAAAAATTAAAGAAATAAATACAAATGCTTGTTATTACTGAAAAAATTGATCAGATATTAAAAGAAAAAGAATTATCTCGTTATAAATTAAGTAAATTATTTAATTGTAGTGAGAGTGCTATTCACCAAATGATAACAGGTAAAATCTCTTTTTCTGAGAAAATTATGGAGAAAATATTGCCGATTTTAGAGGTTTCACAAGAAGAATTTGAAGGCTGGATTTTAGCTGATAAATGTTCAGGAAAAATCATAGAACTTGCACTAAAAGCTAAAAAAGAGATATATAACATACATTGTCATTCTGAACGCAGTGAAGAATCTCAGAGATCCTTCGAGAATGCTCAGGATGACACGCATTGTCATTGCGAGCCTCCAAAGAAGGCGTGGCAATCTAATAATAGTTCAAATAAAAGCAGTGATATTAGTATTCTTACAACTAAAATAGATTCAATTCTTCACGCAAAAGGCATGTCTAGAACTGCTTTAAGTAGAGAAATAAAATATAATCAAAGTGCTTTAAATAAAATGATTTTAGGCAGAAGAAGTATATCTAAGCCAGTTCTTGAAAAACTATCAGTTGTTTTAGGCGTATCTCAAGATGAAATCATGAGCTGGATTATAGCTGATAAATATACTCTCAAAACTTTAAAATCTGCCTTCTGTTTTTATCTGCCTAAATTTTAAGGAAAAAGATAAAAACTCCCATGGGGAGAGTTATTGCTGAACATATCGGGTGCAAAACATTGAATTAGAAAACAGGTGCAGAATTATACACCTTTAAAATACCCACTTTATATTCTTATTATTCATAAATTGTTGGTTATAATAAGCAGGCTACAAAAATCATAACGGAAATGATTTTTTCCGCTGTCCTTAATTATAGGAATTTAGTTTTTTTAAAGAATTTATTGCTATTTTATTTTTAGCATCAAATTCTAAAACCTGTTTATACATCTCAATTGCGCCTGAAATATTATTATTTGCCAGATAACATTTAGCTAATCGAGTATAAGCTGCACTTTCAAACTTATTTAACTCTATTATGTGAGTATTAATGTCGATAGCTTCTTGATTTGTTATTCCGCCAAGTGCAAATTTTTCAGCTTGATCAATAAGATTAGCCATGCTGTTGTTTGAATTCATAAAATAAATCTTTCATTCTTTTATTGAAATTTTAATGTAAAATCTTTGTACATTTGGATTAGCAAAAACTTCAAAAAGCCGTCCTAATAATATTGTAGCACAATAAAGTTAAATAGGTCTTATAAAATATTGATTTCACAACTTAATTAACAAATTTAATAGATATTTTATAGCAAAAAACCTGAAATACGCTCATCAGAGTCCAAAAATATGCGTCTATTATTAGTTTAAATCATTTTATATAAAAAAACTTTGATGTACTCTAAGAAATACCCTTGAGATAGTCTTTTTAATGGGTTTATTTTAAAATTTATAAGGAAAATTCAGTTTACAAGTTGAGGATAAAAAATGATTATTGATAAGCTTGAAAATGCTTGTTTTTACTATAATTTAAATGCAAAAATAGAGAAAGCTCTAAGATATTTACAGGATAATGACCCATCAGAATTTGATAATGGTAAGTATGAAATAGATAATGATAATATTTTTGTCTTGATTCAGGATTATGATACGAAAACAGAGGGTAAATGGGAAGCTCACGAGAAATATATTGATATTCAATACATAATTAAAGGCAGAGAAAAAATGGGTTATGTCAATATTGATGAGCTAAAGCCTGTAACTGATTATGATAAGGATAAAGATATTCTGTTTTTAGAGGGTGATGGGAATTTTGTCATTGCAGATGAAGGTTATTTTGTGATTTTTGCTCCACAAGATGCTCATATGCCTGGAATAATGATTGATGCCCCAGAATATGTAAAAAAAGCTGTTGTGAAGATTAAAAGTTGAGGTAATATCCATTACCAAGTGTCAAACATACAAACTCAGTTCTATTTGGAATGATCGTTAGCTTTAGAATGTGGCTTAGCGGCTATCCAGAAATTAAAAATGTACAATATTAATCAATATTTGTCATTGTGAGATGCTTCGCACTGTTATCGGTCATCAATCATTCTGATAATACACATTGTCATTGCGAGGAACGTAGTGACGAAGCAATCTTTCCCATGCAGTTTATTGCCTATAGTTGTAAAATGGAAAGATCGCCACGGGCTTCCAGCCCTCGCGATGACAGTACTTATTATTGGGAGAACTGGTGAAAATGTGATTGTATCACTTAGTCTTCGTTATTGCACTATTAAATTTGAATTGTCTAATGCCTATAAAGACCTACTAGTTCGGCTTCAGAAATAATATGTCCCATCATTGTATTTTCAATTTCTCGTTTTGTTGTTGCCTTTGGGTCTAGATCCAGGTTTGTATCAAGAGCATAGAGCTTAAAAAAGTACCTATGTGTTCCACTTGGTGGGCAGGGACCTCCATAACCGGTTTTCCCGAAACTGTTTTTTCCTTGTAAGCTTCGGTCAGTAAGTTGTGGAATGTTTGGAAGACTTTCTGAGAGTTCTGTTTTGTTTGCAGGAATATTATAAAGAACCCAGTGCACAAAAGTTTCATGAGGTGCATCAGGGTCATCGACTATAAGAGCCAGACTTTTTGCATCTTGGGGAACTTTTTCGATTTTTAAAGGAGGAGAAATATTTTCTCCGTCACAAGTATATTGAGGTGGGATTGTCTCTTTATCAGCAAAAGCATTACTGGTTAAATTCATCGATCTATCTCCTTTTAATTTTATAGATCGTTATTTTTGCTGATATATCTCATTTTGAAAAGCCCTTCTGGTCTGAATAAATTGATTAGTGATTTAATTACTCAGGTGTCTTAGAGCTTATCCGAGAATTCAAAAAATGTACAGCATTAATCATTTTTGTCATTGCGAAGATTTCGAAGGAATCTGTGGCAATCTATCCATTTTACAAGCTATTATTCAAAATTGGAAAGATCGTCACGGTTTCTTTTAGAAACCTCACGATGACATTGTGTATTATTGGAAGGGTTGATGACTGAGAAAAGTGGCTAGCCACCTCGCGATGACAGGTGAAGAAATTTTTTAAACATATTAAGGAGGTAACAAAAAATACTTACGCATAAAGTGATATTGTCATTGCGAGGAGGGCTGAAAGCCCGACGAAGCAATCCAAATTATAGCATTATTTAATGGATTGCTTCGCTTCGCTCGCAATGACAGATTTGCGTTTTAAAATACGCAATAATTTTTTGTTTGTTCCTTAAGAGGGAAATCAAAAGAGGCTTCAAATTTTTTGAAACCTCTTTATTGATTGGTTAGACTATTAATATTTGGCAGAATATTTTTTGACTTCTGCTTTTATCTTATCTGCTAAAGCTGGTTTATTACCTTCTTCTGCCATTTTTATCATTCTTGAAGCCATTTTTTTGAAAATAGAAGTAGCTTCGTCTCTGTTTGCAGTTTTCAAGTAAGTCTTGTAACCTTTAGCATAATTTAAAAATGCCTGACCTGTTTTACCTAATTTCTCATTGATTCCACCTACTAAGTCATACGTTCTTATTACCCAGGCATTCTCGTTACTAGGAATATAGTAACCTTTTTTAACATAGTTTGCTGCAAATCCTTTGTGCATTTGGAGTAAATTTTTTGCTTTTTGCAATGCACCTGCTGGGTTTTTGGATAATTGTTCTATTGTCTCGTTATGTGCTAATGCCTTAATATCATTGATATATTGATTCGAACCCATCATTCCAGATAAAACAACTCTTAATTTGTTAGAAAACTTGTCTAATAACTTACTGGAAAGTTTAGGTGCTTCTTGAGCTAGTTTATTGCCAAAAGCAACACTGTCAGTTTTACCCTGATCGAAAATGTTCGGTTGATCAACTCGTTTTTGAGCTTGTTTTACGGGATTTGTAGGGTGTGTAAGTCCTACTCCTTGTATATTGTTCATATTAAAACTCCTGAATAATAACCACGTATATAACATTTGTATAAAACAAAGCCAAAATTAAAGTTGATGGAATTAGTTAAAATTTCTTATTTTTTTTATTAATAATAGATGTGAATCAGCGAAATAAAATAATTCTGACTTAATATTTCTTAATGCAGTTGAGAAATAACAGTTAACACTATAGACAAGTGAAGCATAAAATAATCATTATTTTGTCTTAATATTTTCTGATTAAGATGAGGTATTAGCTATGGAAATAGAGGAATTCAAGAAAACAATCAGAAAACAGGGGCCAGACGTGTATCTGCGGAAAAATCCAACCGCAAATATCGTTGTTAATAGACCAGAAATACCTATCCACGGAGACCCTCCCAGAAAAGAAGAATATGTATATCTGAAAATCTATTATGATGAGGATAATCATAAATATCGATACTCTGAAGATAATCAAACCTGGACAGATTTGAATGATCAACAGCTAGAAGAGATATTTTACACAGATATAAAGCCTTTTATTTTATGACTTAAGGACAGCGTAAAAAATACTTACGCATTTTTTATTGCGTCCTTATTAATGATTAAGAGCCTATTCTGCAAATAAATCTTGCTGTCATTGCGAGCCTGGAAACGTAAATAACTAGTATCAATTATTCTTGCGAAGCAATCTCAATGCACCAATTTGTTGAATTTTTGGATAAGTTTTAATAAATAATCATAAAATCTATTTAATTGGTTATGGTTGAATTAGCTTTTTGTATTTAAAATATAGGGTAATATCCATTACCTAACTTAGGTTAACGACTAAAGCCTTTGAAGCAGTAGGACTTAGTTTAAAGTTATTAGTTATCGTTAGAGCACTACTAAATATAGTATTACTATTCGGGGAGAAAGGCTATGCTCAGGAGACATAAGGTTACTTTGGAATTTGATGCAGATCAGAATGTTCATATATTGAATATCGATGGATATACGATTCATCTAACTCACGATGATATGAGTAAGTTACACCATTTTGTAGATGAAAAGGGCACTAGAGCTGCTGAAGATATAGCAAACTACCTTAGAGAACAGGATCCTACTTTGTATGAAACAAAATTAATCCCGATGTCTGAAAATCAAAATGCTTATGATGTTTATGAAGTCTTGAATTGTCAATTTAGCAAACCCGTCTTTACTCAAAGACCTGAGAGGTAACTATAACTGTCCTTATTATAGATAGATTAGTTACTTATTGCTAATATAGAAGAGTAATTGTTCACAGTTACTCTTCTATATTAGGTAAAACAGGTTTGTTGGAGAATAAAATGTATTACAATGAAAATATAGATGAGGTTTTTAGAGAATTTAATACTTCATATCGAGGCATCTCAAATGAAGAAGCTCAAAATAGATTAAAAAAATATGGGCTTAATTCTTTAAAAGAGAAAGAAGAGAATCCTGTCTGGAAGCTGATTTTGCATCAATTTACAAGCCCATTAATATATATTCTTTTAATTGCTGCTATTTTTACATTATGTATTAACCATTATATTGATACAGCAATAATATTATTTATTGTAATTGTAAATGCTATTATTGGTTTTTTTCAGGAGCATAAAGCAGAAAAGGCCATGCAAGCATTAAAAAAACTGGTCACACAAAAAGCATTTGTTGTTAGGAATTGCAAAGAAGATAGAATTGATGCTATAAAAATAGTCCCTGGCGATATTGTGACCTTATCAGCTGGTTATAGAGTTTCTGCTGATATAAGATTATTTGAGATAAAAGAACTTGAAATAGATGAATCAATGTTTACAGGCGAGTCTCTTCCTGTTCATAAGCAATTTGAGGTTATAAATAAAGATAATGTTCCTGTTGCTGATCAGAAAAATATGGCTTTTATGGGAACAGTAATTACAAATGGGCGAGGTAAAGGTGTAGTAGTAAGAACTGGTGAAAGAACTGAGCTTGGGCGAATATCCAGGGAAGTTAAAGCAACTACAAAAGAGCTTTCTCCACTCCAGAAAAAATTTGTAGATTTTAGCAAAAAGATAGGTCTTGTTAGTGTTATTTTAGCAATTTTTGTAGTTTTTCTTGGATTAGTAAAAAATATATCTTTGGTTGAGATAATTTTGTTTGCTATAAGTATGACTGTAGCTGTGGTTCCTGAAGGGCTTCCTATTGTTGTAACAGTTACAATGGCTGTTGGGTTAAAAAGAATGGCAGAAAAAAATGCTATTCTTAGAAAATTGATAGCGGTAGAAACGCTGGGAAGTTGTAATTATATATGCTCTGATAAAACAGGTACTATTACTGAGAATAAGATGACAGTAGTTAAAGTCTACACTAATGGAAAGGAATTTGAATTTACTGGTGTTGGTTATGATCCGGTGGGAGATATCTTGCACGATAAACAAAAAATTGAGCAGGATGATGATCTTAATAAACTGCTTTTAACGGGTTTGCTTTGTAATTCTTCAGACTTATACGAAGAAAATGGAGAATGGCAAATAAAAGGAGATCCAACAGAGGCAGCTTTAATCGTATCTGCAATGAAATATGGTATCGATATTGAGGAAAAAGAATATAAATATAAACTTGTCGATGAAATACCGTTTAGCTCAAAAAGGCAATATATGGCGGTTATGTATAAGTTTGATAATGATTGTTCAGTATTTATAAAAGGAGCTCCTGAAAAAATACTCGATTTTTCAAAAGATGAAAATAAAGAAAAGCTTTCTAATCAATATATTCAAATGGCAGAAGCTGGGTTAAGGGTTTTAGGATTTGGAGTAAAACATTTATACAATGTTTGCCCTGAGGATGTTGATCTTGAAAAAGAGTCCACCAGTGATTTAGAGTTTGTTGGTTTTCAAGGAATTATCGATCCTCCAAGACAAAGTGCTATTGATGCAATAAAGTCCACTCAAAAGGCAGGAATAAAAGTTGTAATGTTAACTGGAGATCATAAGGTTACAGCTAAATCTATAGCCGGGCAAATAGGTATTTATAAGTCTGGAGATTTAATAATGACAGGGCAGGAGTTAGATGAATCAGGTGAGAACTTCCTTAATAGGTGTGTAGATAAAATATCTGTTTATGCAAGAGTTTCTCCTCATCATAAGTTAAAAATTGTAGAGGCCTTACAGAATAAAGGTAATGTGGTTGCAGTTACAGGTGATGGAATAAATGATGCGCCTGCTTTAAAGAAAGCAAATATAGGTGTTTCTATGGGTAAAATAGGAACAGATGTTGCAAAAGAAGCTTCCGATATGGTATTGAAGGATGATAATTTTGAGTCAATATTTGAAGCAGTCAAAGTTGGAAGAATTATTTTTGATAATATTCGCAAAGTAACATTTTTCTTGATTTCATCAGGGGTTGGAATAGCATTATCAATTATATTGAGCCTGATATTTAATTTACCATTACCGTTTCTTGCTACTCAAGTTTTGTGGGTAAATCTTGTTACTAATGGTTTACAGGATATAGCGCTGGCTTATGAACCAGGAGAAAGCGGTATAGAAAAGAGAAAGCCTAAAAATCCAAGAGAAAACATAATAAATTCTCCTATACTAAAACGTATAACGATTATTGGTATAATTATTGCGATAGGAACTTTGCTATTATTCTGGTATAAGCTAGAACAAGGAACAGATTTAACATATGCCAGAACAACTGCATTAAATACAATTGTATTTTTTCAATTTTTTCTAGCTTGGAATGCACGTTCTTTCAGGAAATCTATTTTTAAGATGAATCCTTTTTCAAATCCTTTTTTATTTGTAAGTTTAGCCACAGCTTTATTTGCTCAAATTAGTGTTTTAACTTTTAAACCCTTACAATTTATATTTCACACTACTCAGCTTGATTTCACAACCTGGATTCAAACAATTTTGATAGCATCTGTGGTTATTTTGGTTGTTGAAATTGATAAATTGTATCTTAGAAAGAAAGAAACTTTGAATTTGTAAATTAAGTAAGGACGTAAGAAAAAATACGTAAGAATTTTTTCTTACTCGATTAATAGCTGGTTACAGGAATGAGCTTGCACAGCTCCCGCTTCGCGCAGGAAGCAGGCTACAAAAATAACCAAAGATTTTTCATCAAAATCTTTGGTTATTTTTTACGCTGTCCTTAATTGTAAAATGGATAGATTGCCACGGTGCCAGAGGCACAAACATATTATCAATGATTTTGTATATTAAAGAAAGATTGTTGACAATGTCACTGTGGCTTAGCCACCTCGCAATGACAGGGGATTGCTTTTGACATATTATTTGCAAATCTTACCACTAGCGACTCAGTTTATTTAGGGAATTAAGAATTTATTTAATAATTAAGCAAGACAGGCCATAATTCTTACTGGAGGTACTGCCTTTTATGCTATACTAGCTTATTATAGATAATATAATTTAGTGGGTAGGATATATGTCAGTTGTAGATTTATTAAATACAGCAATTCAGCATCACCAAAGTGGTAACATTCAGGAAGCTGAAGGTATATATAAGGAAGTATTAAACTTTGATTCCAATAATTTAGATGCATTATATTTATTAGGTGTTGTGTCTCATCAAAAGGGTTATCTTGATGATGCTCTTGTTTTCCTTAATAAAGCTGTTAATATAAAGCCTATGTTTGAGTTATACAAATTATTAGGTGATGTATATCTGGCAAAAAATGAAATTAATCAGGCAATTTTAGCATATCAAAAGTCTGTAGAATTTGATCCTGAATTTGTAGAAGGATTTTATAACTTAGGACTCTTGTATCATAGCCAAAATAACCTTGAAGAAGCAGTTAAATACTATAAAAAAACATTAGAACTAAAACCCGATGCTGCTGATATTTATAATAATTTGGGATCGATTTTTTATAAAAAAAATCAGGTAGCTGATGCGATAGAAAACTATTTAAAAGCTTTATATTTTGAACCTGATAATTCTAATGCTTATTTTAACCTTGGAAATTTATATAGGAAGGTCAATAAGCAGAATGATGCCATAGAATATTTTCAAAAAGGTTTAGAATTAAGTCCTAATGATGCTGAGGCGCATTATTGTCTTGGAATAAGTTATTTATTGAACAAAGAATGTGATAAAGCTTTAAATTTTCTAAATAAATCTTTAGATTTGGGATACCGTCCTGATGAAGTTTATTTGAATATAGCTAATACATACTTTGAAAAAGATGATTATGACCTGGCTGAACAGTATTATAATAAAGCTTTAAGTATAAACCCGAATTATGCTGTAATATACAACAATCTTGGAATTATGTATAAGTTTAAAAACGAATTAGATAAAGCTATAGAGTATTACAAGATAGCAGTAGAAAAGGATCCTGACGATTTACAAACAAGATATAATTTGGCTCGTGCCTATATTACTCTTCAAAATTTTGACGAAGGCTGGAAATATTTCGGTTGTAGAGATGAAATGTACGAGAGTTCAAAAAAAGGCTCTGAATCTCTTCTAAAAAAAGACTGGAAAGATGACATCAAAGGAAAAACTATATTTGTAAATCAGTCTGGCGGATTTGGTGATGCAATATTGTTTTCAAGGTATTTACCTTTATTGCAGGAAAAAGGAGCACGAGTAGTAACAAAATTACAAGATGTTATAAGGGATTTATTAGTTAGTAACGATATAAAAGCTGAAGTTTTTGATTATTCCGTTCCAGATAGTGAGATTCAATATGATGCAAGAATTTGTAACCTGTGTTTGCCCTGTTATTTTAAATCTAATCTGGAAACAATACCAAATAAACAGGCTTATTTGAAAGCAGATGCTGATAAAGTGAAGATATATAAAGAGAAATTCTTTGATAATAACTACTTTAAAGTTGGTATAGTCTGGAATACAGGAACAAAAAGTGATAAAGAAGGAGATAATCGCACCGCAAGTCTTAAATATTTCCTTAAACTAGCTAGAATTAATAATGTAAAGCTATATTCACTTCAAAAAGGTAACAGTGTAGAAGAATTAAATGATTTATCTCAAGATATAGAAATAATAAACCTTGGAGAAACATTCAAAGATTTTTCAGATACAGCAGCTGCAATAGAAAATCTTGATTTAGTTATTGGGGTTGATACTGCAGTTACCAATTTATCAGGTGCGCTTGGTAAATCTACCTGGATGTTATTGCCTTTTATTCCTGAGTGGAGATGGCTTTTAGATGCAGAGTATGCTCCCTGGTATGAAAGTGTTAAATTATTTAGACAAAAAGCCCCTGGAAGTTGGCAGGAACTTTTGGATAGAGTCTATAATGAGTTAAAAACAGGGATTAAGCATTAAATCGTCAAAAGAATCATTATTATAGGGTTTATTGAACGATTGTGTCGCCAAATTTTTTAAATTCGTTCTAATAAGGTAAAAGCGAAAGCCTTGCAGGGCAAGCTTGGCTTGGCCGAAAAGGCTGTAGACTAGATATGATAAAAAGCTTGCTACAAAATACGATACTATTGCCAGGACTCACCCTTCGGGTCTGGTAAAAAATTTGGCTATTTATATCGCTAATAACTGAGCCTAAGAAATGGTTTTAAAGCTACAATTTTAATTTATTTTTTGTACTTCCTGCTGGGTATTTTTTTCAACATGAGGCAGGTTTTTAATTTTTTCTATGTCTAAATCCACACTCTTGTTTTTGTTTTTCCAGTATAGATAAATAGGAATACCTGTTGCTACTAAGATAAATCCTGGCCAGGTAGTTTCAGGTCTGTAAATTAGCAGGTTTATTATTACATATAAAGCAAGAATACAGTATGTAATTGGAAGGTATGGATAGCCTACAGCTTTATATGGTCGTGGTATATCTGGATATTTTTTTCTTGCAATGAACAGGCCACCAATGGTTATTATATAAAACAATAATGCGGTGCATATTGCATATTCCAGGAGTGCAGAATAAGAGCCGCTCATTACTAAGATTAAGGCCCAGGCGCCTTGTAAATATAATGAATTTTCAGGAACTTTTGATTTTTCTCCTAGTATAGCTAGTTTCTTAAAGAAAAGACCATCTTTTGCCATTGCATAATATACTCTTGCGCCTGCTAGAATTAAGCCGTTTAAACAACCGAAAGCTGATATAAGAATAATTATAGCAATTATAGATTGACCAGTATCGCCAAATATAGTCTGCATAAGAGTGGCACCAACTATGTCTTCTGCTGATGTTTGAATTTTTGCAAGAGGTAAGACTGACAAATAAATTAAATTAGTAAGCAGGTAAAGAGATATAACTAATCCTGTTCCTAAAAACAAAGAAAGAGGCAAGTTTCTCTCAGGTCTTTTTATTTCTCCCGCAATAAAAGTTACGTTATTCCAGCAGTCAGATGCAAAAATTGCCCCTACCATTGCTACAGCAACAGCTGCAAATGGACTTATCTGTATGTCTGGTGCAGTTAAAGCCGTAGCAAAGTTGGTATTTATAACTTCAGGCTTTAATCCAAAAATAACACCACAAAGAACAATTCCTAAAAGTGCCAGAATTTTTGCTACAGTGAATATATTTTGTGTGAAAGAGGCATCTTTTACTCCTCTGGCGTTTATACCTGTAATAACTACAAGTATAATTACTGCTACTAATTGTTGGGTGCTAATAGAAAAGCCTAAAAAGCTTATTAACTTATATGAAGAGCTGACAATAGGGAATAAAATGCCTAAAAATTTAGCGAAAGCTATAGCTACTGCTGCAATTGTGCCAGTTTGAATTACAAGGAATAAACTCCATCCATAGACAAATCCGGTTAATTCCCCCCAAACTTTTTTAATGTAAACGTATTGTCCTCCAGCATCAGGCCAGCTCGCAGCATATTCTCCATAGCATAAAGCGCCTATAATACTCATAATTCCTGCTAATAGCCAGACAAGCAGTAATAAGCTTGAGGATTGAACATCTCTTGCAATTTGTGCAGATACAATAAATATCCCTGAACCGATCATTGCACCCGCAACTATAGAAGTGGCATCAAATAAATTTAGAGTTCTTATGAAATTTTTCTGGTTATTTTCTGAGCTCATATGATTTTTTCCTGTTTTAAAATGATTTACATAACTAAATTAAAAATTCTCAAAAATTGTATAGATTTGATAAAGGCCTTCGGCCTTTATCTACCTTAGGGTGGAAGGGGTGGGTTTTTGAGAATTTTGGCTAAAAATAATTAGCATTCAAGTATTCAATAATTTAAAATTAAAACATAAAAAAAATTGCTCTTTAAAGAAAATTTCCTATTTTCAAGATTACAAGAACAAATATAATTGCTTTGTTGGAATAATCTTTTTATAATGCTCTTATTAGATAAAATAAATTAGGAATTGTTTATGATTAGCTGGAGTATGAATTCAATATTTTTCTTAATTGCCCGTATTGTTGCAGCAGTAATGTTATTTTGGGCTTTAGAAATTCATCCTGATTCTTATTATATGTTCTTACGATGGATAGTATTTATAGTTGCAGTATTTACGGCATTTAAGTTTTTTAAACTTGACAAATCTATGTGGATTAAGGTTTTAGGATGCATTATTTTTGCAGGTATTGCTGTATTATTCAATCCAATTGCTCATATCCACCTAACACGTACTATATGGTCAAATGCTGATATGGTAACGGCTGTACTTTTTCTTGTTTCTATTATTATAATTCGCAAATAAATCTAGCGCAGTGAGCAAAATAAGTCTAAAGCAAGTGATTATTTCAGTGTATAGATCGACAAATAAGGACATAATAAAAAATTCTTACGTATTTTTTATTACTCGATTAATGACTGGTTACAGGAAGCAGGCTGTAAAAATCCTTAAGGATTTTTTCCGCTGTCCTTAATATGCTATAATTTCCCGAACCGTCATCCTTGTGACACAGTCACTTTTCCAAGTCATCAATCATTCCAATAATACACACTGTCATCCTGAGAAGCGACGTGAGGATCTTGCCGGTTTTAAGTAATTGCTTTTAAATGTAAAACGGATAGATTGCCACGGGCTAAAGCCCTCGCAATGACAGTAATGGCTGATGGTATTAAATATTAGCAAGACGACAAAAACATTGGTAAAATTTAATGTTTTACTTGCCTATTACAACTAAATCGCCTTTAACCTTAACATCATTTCCTATAAATTCTTTAAATGACTTTTTACTATCTTTATTAGGATCAGGTGAAGGCAGATAAATAGTAGCCCCTTTTTCGTTTAGTTCTACATTTTCTTTGGTTTTCTTAACTAAATCAGATGGTAAATTGTTAAACTTTTTAGTTCCCGCCATATCTTTCATAGTCTGAATAGCTGCAGGTATGGTACCAACATCAGCCCAATCACCATCACCTACATATGCAATCATTTTTAATCTTTGCCCGTCTTCACCTTTAATAGTATCAATTACTTGATTTAGAGGCTCAATTGCTTCTTTAATGCCTTTATTTACTCGCTCATCTGAAAAATCTGTTTTCTCATTATCATTTTTACTTAGACCAAGTTTTGTCAGATAGTTTTTATATATTTTTTCATAATCAAAACTGCCTTTAATTAAGTTTCCAGCTTTATCTTGATTGAATTTCTGTTCAGAAGACAGTTCATCAGGGGTAATTATTTGTTTGTCATGCAAAGTTCTGATTATGAGCTTTTTCAATGGATGGTTATCATCCTGTGATTTAATAACATTTTTAAACTTATCAGAATCAATAGCACCATTTTTATCTAAAATATCTGAATTACATAGCACTTGTAGTGTTGGTAAAACGTGCTTCCCAAAGTCATATTCTTTACCTTTTGAGCCTTGAGACTCACCATCTCTTAATTTAGGCTCTAATTCAATATTGGATACTTTAACAATTGGTTCTAAAGAGACTAATGCATCAATAAGTTTAGGCTTTAAAGCATATATAGCAACATTTGCCAGATATTCTGAAGAACCTTCTATCTTACCTTCCTTAGCTAACTCAGGATTCTTAGGTTTCTCAATAAAACTTGTTATTGCACTATCTTTATCTGTTCCAATTATTCCAAAATCTTTAATTTGATCCTCTGGAACTTTATTCCCAATTACCATTATTCCTGCGTTTTTACTATCCTCGAATTTCTTTATTGCAGGAGCGAGTTTAATATCATGAATAGAATCACCAGGAACTATAAGTGCATTTTTATCTGTTGAAATAACTTTATTTCTTATTCCTTCAATAACACCACCAGCGGTTCCAACAGCAGAATCTTTTTCACAAACGCTATTCACATCATTTAAATTGTTAGGCAAACGAAGCCCTGCTTGCACAACAGGTATAAGTGAGAACGCAAGTAATGGTAGTCCTGCGGGAGTCGGAATAGCAGGTTTATTACTGCCAGGAGGGGTTATGCTTGCTGCTCTTGTGCCAAAACCACCTACAGTTGGGATAATATTCCAACTTGCAGCAATTTGTGGCGTTAGGACATCGTCTTTTGTTTTATTAAGTGAAGTATCACTTGTATATTTTTCAATTTCCTTTAAGGATTTATCAAGAGCCTTTAAAGATGCATCAGGCATAAATGCTAAAACAGGAAATAATTTAGGAGATGAGTTATTTCCCGTAAAAGAAATTGATGAAGAAGGATTATCATATCTTTTAATGCTTAATCCCGGAGCTTCTATTAACTCTAATGTATTTGGTAAAACTGCTTTAAATTCTGATGTATTTAATTTTGTGATTAAACCATCTTTACCCTCTGTAACTTCTAATTCAAAAGGCTTATTTAGTCTATTATCTTGTTTTACTTCCAAAAAAGGCTTACCTGCCTTTTTTATTTGAGCAATTGTATTAGTATTTGTTTTATTTATATTAATATCAAGCTTAATATCGGGAATTGTATATAATCCGGATTTAAGTGCAAGAAGGTTGTTAATACCCTTTTGTTCGCCATTCTCCTGACTTGGTTCTATCAAAAGTTCTGACGGAATAGAAGTTGTAATACTTTTAAATGATATATTACTTAACGCTAATGCTTTTAAAGCCTGTGAACCCTTAAAATCAACCTCTTTACCCTGTGAGGTTTGAGTTTTTTCCATTTGCACACACGAATTATTCTTCTGTCTCCCTGACACCGGATTTACAAGAACACTCTGTATTCCTAAGTTCATAAAATCCTCTCTCATTTTTTAGCTCATAAATTAGATCACATGCATATAAAACTCATAAAAGAAAAGATTTTCATTATTTTCTAAAAACTTTTACAAATTTTCATAAAAATAATCCTAGAACTATTTTACTAATTTAGCAATTTGGGTTAATTTATCTGGTAATGGCAAGAATTTTACTGATGACAGTCTCGCTTTTATCAGTCAATATTTGAACATTACCATTTATCTTTAATATAAAAATTTATTTTTAATTAGTTGATTTAATATGCGATTTTTTTATCTCTTCGGCTTCAGAAATCACTTTACCTAAAGAGACAGATAAGCTTTCTTTAAACCCAAGGGCCTTTTCTAAGTGAAAAATAGCATCTTCAAATTCATTTAAAGACTTATATACTTGAGCAATATCATAATGAATATCACCATTATCAGGCTTTTGAAGAATAACAGCTTCAAGATAATTTAAAGCTAAAATATAATCTTTTTTAATTATCATAATATTTGCCAGGGTTTTTAGTGCATCAATGTCTTTAGGATTAATATCTATAGTCTTTTTTAAATTATTAATTGCTTCATCAATCTTACCCTGCTCATATTGTATACAGGCAATATTGTAATAAGCCCAGCTATAATTAGAATTAAGCTGAATAACTTTTCCATACTCATCTAAAGCTTTTTGAATCTGACCTGTTTTACTGTATTGAGTTCCCAGATGAAAATGAGCATAAATATCGTTAGGATTCAGCCTAATAGCTATCTCAAAGTGCTTTATAGCTTCAACAGAATTATCCTGCTTTGCATACAGATAAGCTAAGTTAAAATGAGCATTTTCATCTTCATAATTAAGCTCTATAGTTTTTAAATATTCTATTATAGCTTCACTAATTTGATTTTTTTGATCCAAAAGAAAGGCTAAATTATAATGAAAATCAGGATCGTTTGGTGATATTCCTATGGCTTTTCTATAAGATTCTTCTGCAAGGTCTAGTTGCTCTAATTTTTCGTACACTACGCCAATATTAAAATGCATTACAGGATCATTAGAGAAAATACCCATTAGATATTTATACTGCTCTAAAGCTTTATCAGGGAAATTATTCTCTAAAAGATTATCTGCATATAATCTTCTGAATTTAAGGTTCGAAGGATCTTCCTTAATTTGTCTTCCAAGGTCTTCTAATTCTACTGACATATTTTCTGTCATAAATAAACCTATAATTACTTCTATTCCAGCTTATAAAAGTAAAAACCTTATTAAGGACAGCGGAAAAAATAAATAAGTATTTTGATAAAAAATACTTTTTTATTTTTGTAGCCTGCTTCTTATAATCAGGTATCAAACGAGCAATAAAAATTCTTACGTATTTTTTATTGCGTCCTTAATAATGTCGCCCAAACCGCACAAAAACTAAGCAGTTAATTCATAATTTTAAATATACTCTTTATTTTAAGATTTTAGCAGATAAAGAGACTTACAACAACAGTTTTTATTAAGCTTTAGCAATAGGCAACATAAAATAGAAGGTCGAACCTTTTCCTATTTCTGACTCAAACCAGATTTTACCATCATGCATTTCAACAATTTGTTTTGCTATATATAAACCAAGCCCTGTACCAATTTTTCTCTTAATTGCTGGATATTTTTCAAAAATATGAGGTCTTTCAGGTTCAGGAATTCCCCTACCATTATCACTAACTGCTATTTGAACATAATCATTAGTTTTTTTAGATTCAATATTAATTTTTACACCCGCAGGATTATGTTTAATTGCATTGTTTATTAGGTTTACTAGTACACGATTAATCTCGTTTTTATCCACTTTTACCTCAGGATTATCTATAATATTTATAGAAATTTCAGCACCTTCATCCTGAGCCATTGGCAGCACAGATTTAACAGCACTATCAATTAAATCCTTTATTTTAACCTCTTCAAAATTTAACTCAAATCTTCCAGATTCATAATGGTAAACAGCTAACAAATTATTTACTATTCTTAAGAGCTCATTATTAGTCTTGTAAATATCTTCAATAAACTCAGAATACTCTCTTAAAAGAGTTTCTGGCTTTCTAGATAACATAAACTCGAGGGCTTTTTGTTCTGCAATAATAGGACTTCTTAAATCATGTGTCAAAGTAGCTATGAAATTAGTTCTAAGTTGTTCTATTTCTTTTCTACTTTCGATCTCAAAATATACAGAAGATATTGTATCAATAATAAGCTTAAGACTTACAATTTCATAAGACATCCATTTTCTTGGAGCAGAAGAACATAACATTATTAATCCTACAATCGCTGCTACATTATTTTCTTTCTCTTTACTAGCTAAACTGGTTTTAAAAATTGGATATAATAAGAAAGCTTGAATATTTTTATTTTTTATAGAATTTCTTAAATGGATATCTTCTATATCTTCATCGACATTATTGATAATAATTGCCCTGTCAAAAACACCGGGTAAAATTTCCTTGATATTTCCATAATATAGAACTATTTGATCCTTTATAGATCCAAGCTCTTCAGACTTAATGACTTCATTAGCAGCGAATAAATTATGATTTTTATCATAATGCAGATGTATTGCCCTATCTACATTGTATATATTCATTAGCTCTTCCAATATATAATTAAATATCTGATTATGATCATCTAACTCTCTCATTCTCATTATTAATTTTCTTAAATTCCTTTCAGTATCAAGAGCCATTTTTAACTTACTATTTAATTCGAAAATATGCATACCTATAGATATTTGCTGAACGATTGGAATTAGTAAATCTAATTCATCTTGTTTCCAAACACGTTGGGATTCTGTATTTACCAAGGCAATTTCAGCTAATGGAGTTTCACCATAAATAATAGGGACAATTGCACATGATTTAATATTTAAGTCTTTAAATGTCTGTCTGACTGCAACAGGATATTCAGGATTATCAACATCATTAATAATAAAAGGCTTACCTTCGATAAAGATTTTTTGTGCTATAAAATCATCCACTTCTTTTTGTGTAAATAGCTTACCTTTAGCAGAAGGAATATTCTCATTTCTTCTTGACTCTCCAATAATATCAGCAAACAATTTTTGCTCTTCATCATAAGGTCTCACTGTAACTCTATCCACATCAAAGAGTTTAATAACTTCTTTTGTTATACAATATGCTGCTTCTTCCAGAGTTTCAGCTTTTAAGATTTCAGCAATTATCGATCTTAATAATCTTTCTCTCTTACTTATTTCCTGAATCTGATTATATAACTTGGCCTGATAAATTACTATAGCTGATTGATTTGCTATATCGGTCAAAAGGTCTATATCATCCTTAGTAAAATGCTTATAATCTCTAGTATAGTGAATCGTCAATACTCCTAAAGGTATTTCCCTATAGAATATAGGGATGCCGATATGTGATTTTAAATTATATCTACTATGCAAGTCTTTTGTCGCTTGTGGAAAATCAATTTCAGTTACATTGTCAACAGCTACAGGTTGCCTTTGTTCAAAAATTATTTTTAAAAAAGGAGCTAGCTCCACATCAGTTAATTTTAGCCCGGTCACATCCTTAACATCTAGAGAAGACAAATATACTGCTTCAGATTTAATTGGCAAAAATTCCTGAGTCTTTTCATCATATTCTATGAAAAAACACCTGTCAGCTTGAAATAATTTTCCTGTCTCGACAACTATAGTTTTAAGTACTTCATTAATATCCAGAGAACTTATAGTGGTTAGTACTATATTCCTTAACAACTTTTCTCTGGTTATTGTCGTATCGAGCCTGTGAGCCATTAAGTTTAGAGCTGCATTTAATTTCCCAATTTCATCATTGGATTTAGCTGAAAACTCTACATCAAAATCTCCTTTAGCTATTTTTTCCACATTTTCTACAGTGTTATTAAGTCTGTCAGATATTAAACGAGCAATATACAAACCTAGAATCAGAGAAATTATTATAGAAAAAAACAGTATTGTTAAGAGTATTATTCTAGCCTGCCTAAACTCTACAGTGTTTTGCTGGTGAATATTCAAAGCTAATTGTTGATTATAGCTAATCAAGTTTCTTAAACTTTCTGCAAAATTGTTAAAAGGCTCTCGATTAGTCCGAAAGTAACTTGCAGCATCCTGAATTCTACCCACAACCACTAAACTAGTAGTTCTGTTTACTACATTACTAACGTTTTCAAACCTGTTTATTAATGTAGCTAAACTTTCTCTCTCAAATGAGGTTAAATCAGTTTTCTGATATTTTAATATTTGATTACTAAGCTCTAAATTTCGCCGTCTGAGATCTGTTATTGATAAACTTCTTGTATACTGATTGTCTGCTGTTAGCAAGTCATTTAATTCAGCTTCAATTGCACGGTTTTGAACACGAGCTTCGTATAAAAGCTGAATTTTTTGCATATTATTATCAAATAAGTCTGCTATATCTCTGGATGCCGCTTTATTATAGAAATAACCCACGAAGCCAATTAAAGCCATAAATAAAGTCAGAACAACAATAAGGAAAATAATTTTTTGGGCTATTTTAAAATCATAGAACCATTGCATAATTAGTTTTAACCCCGCAGATACCCCTTTTATTCTTATTAGAATAAAAACAGTTTATGACAGTATTTAAATATTTCATCCATCCAGAAGTAGATAATATAAAACATATTTTTAAAAATAATATAAGCAAATAAGACAATGTCTTCTATGTTTTATTATTTTTAAAAATTAAACATTAAAAAATGGGCGTTGGAGTTTTGGCAGCATTATTCTCTTTTTAGAAAATTTAAAAACAGGGTATTTACAGGGAAATTTATAAAAAAGATCGTTTTTCTGTTTATTATGATGCAGGAAAATAGACCTTTTTAAACATAAATTCCCTCAAAAATTAACAATGAATTTTATTTGCATAACAGTGTAAAAAGACAATTAGTCTAAGAACCTATCCGACAAAAAAACGTCTAAAATTTTAAGTTCAGAAAAATAACTTAAAAGGTTTAGACAAAAATGAGCAAAAACAATGA
>Ga0208968_1000633_pt1 | contig 21886 bp, 17 predicted proteins | sample RifOxyA3_FD_184031 | JGI IMG/M metagenome (GOLD analysis project Ga0208968, IMG submission 184031) | Groundwater microbial communities from Rifle, Colorado - Rifle Oxygen_injection A3 (SPAdes) | ecosystem: Environmental > Aquatic > Deep subsurface > Groundwater | place: Rifle, Colorado, United...
AAGCGTCGTCCTGTCGAACGAGCTCAGTGTGCAGAGCCTGCAACGTCACTTGTTGGGTTCGGGCAAGGCGCTGGCCAACGTTCGGGTAGAAACGCTGCGCCGGCACGTGCTGCGGTTGGTTGAGCCGGTATTGCTGGCCGCACGGCAGCACCCGTTGGACCGTGACACGGCCGAGGTGTTGATGGAGCGAGCCCTCGCGAACTGCCCCTTGAGTTGGTTGGCCCCTGCCCGCGAGTATGCTTCATACTCCACCATGCTCGTCGCTCTGCTCGAGGAACTCGACACCAACCTCGAGGACAAAGTCGTACGCGCTTCCTTGGCCACCTTCGGCGCCCGCGGCATAGACCTTCTGGCCGTGCGCGCCGCCTTCCACGCCGAGCTCGCGCACAACCCCGCATTGCAGGATTGGCCAAACATCGTGCAACGCTATGACCGTGGCGAGGAATTTTTGCTGATCTTCGAAGACGTGGTCGAAGGGTTGAGCAAGCTCGCGCATGACCGTTTGCTCCGTGGGGCCTGGAAGGTCGTTACCTGGCGGGAACCGAAGTACGCTCCCCAAGGCCGGGTCCGAAATCCGCTCTCGGCCCGGCACGAGGTTCGGGAAGCCCTCCGAGAAGTGCTGATCTCCCGATTGCCGTTGGACCGCTGCGCACTCGTGGTCCCTGCCGATTACCTCGCCTTGGTCGAGGACGAAGCTGACCAGGCCGGCCTTCCTGTCTTCCTGCACGAAGGCGTCGAACCCGCTTTGCTGGGATTGGCCATGTTTCGCTCGCTGCTCTTCCTGGCGCTCGAAGGTTATTCGCATGTCCACTTCGCCGAGTATCTGCGCAGCCGAGGGTCTTGGGGTATGCTGCGCGAACTGATCGAATTCGGGATAGCCGAGGATTTTCCGCGCCTGTTGCTTCGCTGCGCCGAAGAACTCGGTAGACGGGAGCAAGCCGGACAAACCCCCCATTCTCTGCGGGGCTTGCAAGAGCTGCTGCTTTTGCTGCGGACGCTCGACGAGTACCGCGAGCAGCCTCATGACCTGGGAACCTTTCTTCTTGAGAAGTTTCTCCCCGTGGGGAAGGACCGCGCCCTACTCGCCGCCGTGCTCGAGGGTCTCCGCCGCCGCCTGCCAAGTTGTACCTTCATTCAGTGGGGGCAAGCGGTGCAAAAGAGGCTTACCCAGCTACGCCTTTGCGATCCTTCGCCCAAGGGCCGCCTGTTGGTGACCACAAACCAACTTCCCGGGGCCTTCGAACACCTCTTCGTGCTCGGCCTGAGCGACGAGCGGTTTCCCCGGCGGCGCCGCGAGGATCCCCTGTTGCCGGACACGTTGCGCAAAATCCTCAATAAAGCTCACGGTGCACGCCTCGCGCTCTCGACCGAAGACAATGCCCGAGCTGGTTTACTCTGGCAACGCACCCTGGGCTGCGCCGGGCAAACGGTCACCGTCTCGTGGCCTTCCATGGACGTGGCCGACGGACGCGAGCTGAACTTTTCGTACTTGTTACTTCCCCTGCTCGAGACAACCGGCGCGGCGAACAAGAGCCTGGCCGAGCGGCTCGTCCCTCTTCGCTGTCCGCCCAGTCCTCGAGATCCTCGTTTGGCCCTGCACGTTCACGAATGGCAACTTGCCCATCTGGAACACGAACGTGAGGCCTTTGCCGCGCATCTCTTGCAGGTGAAACCCCTGGGTTTGCCGCATCTCGAAGCCCGCACAAGCTTCTGGAGCAAAGCCTATGGGCCAAGAACCGGCCTGCTTGGCGGCAACCTTCTGGCTGATTTCCGCACCGATGCACAGGGCCATCACCCGTTCTCGGCCTCGCAGCTCGAGGCCCTGCTCGCTTGTCCCTACCGTTGGTTTGTAGAGAAGCTGCTCAAGGTCGAGCCGCTCGAGGAGCCTGAAGCGCTCACCAGGCTCGACAAAATGACCCTGGGCAGCCTGGTCCACCGACTGTTGCAGGAATTCCTACAACCGGAAAACCGGCGCCGGGGAGAGCTTCCGGCCGAGGCCGAGGCCGAACTCCATGAACTTGCAAAAAGGCAGGTTGCGGCGCTGGAAGAAGACCTCGGCGGGGTGCTGCAACCCTGGCGCGAGCTGCTCTTCCAGGATCTTCGGGGTTTAATCGGCTCGTTCTTGGCCCATGAACAACAGGCCAGACAGGATCCCCAGCGCGAAGTGCTGGCTCTGGAGTACGCCTTCGGCAGGGTCGGGCAATACGCTATCGAACGCCCGCCCTTGCCGATCGAGACCGCCGCCGGCACGATCCTGCTCAACGGCGCCGTCGACCGCATCGACCGCACCTCAGAGGGGCTCCTGCTGCTGGACTATAAAACTGCCAAAAAGTACTCGTACAAAAGGTACGAGGAAGGGCAGGTAGACAACGGCCGGGAGTTCCGACTGCAGGGGTTGCTCTATGCCGCCGCCCTGAACCAGGCCGGGCTTGCCGGGGTGAAAAAGACCCGGGGAACCGTGGCCAGGAGCGGTTATCTGCCCTTGCGGGAGAATGCCAAACCCTATCTGGCTGCCTGGGACGAGACGGCCCAACAACAACTTGAACGGCACCTCGCTGCAGCGCTTGGGCTGCTCCGGCACGGGCTCGTGCTGCAGAGCGGGCGATGCGATTACTGCCGGTTCGGAGTCATGTGCGGCAACGGCATCGTCCAAGCGGCCCAGCGCAGGCTCGAGAGCCCGCAAAAACCGAAGGTTCTGGAACAGGTGCGCTCGCAGTATGCTGCGTTGTGCACGGGCGGGGAGGAAGCATGAACATCGCACTGGAAGCCTCTGCCGGTTGCGGGAAAACCACCCGCCTCATCTCGGAGCTGTGCGCTGCAGTGCTGGAGGGCGGCACCGACCTCGACCGTCTGGCCGTCATCACCTTCACCCGCAAGGCCGCGGCCGAGCTGCGCACCCGCCTGGCCCTTGCCTTGAGCGAGGCCTATGCCGATGAACAACGTCCCGAGGCCGCGCGGCGCCGAGCAGCCGAACAGCTCACCCGCCTCGGCGGGGCCAGAGTCTCGACCATCCACTCATTCTGCGAGAGCCTGCTGCGGGCCTTTCCGCTCGAGGCCGGAATTGACCCTGCCTTCACCGTGCTCGAGGAAGACGAGGCTGCGGCGCTGTTCGACGAGTGTTACCTCGCTTGGTTACAGACGGCCTGGGCCGAACAAAAAGACGAGGTGCGGCTGGTGCTGCTCGAGCACCGGCTCAAACCTTTGTCCGAGGGTGAGTTCGACAGCTCCCCTTTTCAAGAGGTATTGCGCACCGCTCTGCAATATCGCGAGCTCGAACTGTTTGAGCCTGCGCTGCCGGATCTGTGGTCCGAGCTGCAGGCGTTACACGGCGAAGCCAAGGCCTTTCTTGCGCAGTGCCCCCAGGGTACCCTGCTCGATTTCCTGGCCGAGTGTGTTGCAACGCTCGAACGAGCCCTCGGGAAGCCACAGCAGGAAGCAATACCTCTCCTGCGTGGGCTCGATTTCAAACCGGGAAACAGAGGTCCGAGATCCGAGGAAGTGAAACAACTGCGCGACCGGTGGAAAGAGGCTTGGGCTTCGCGAATGGAGTTGGTCACCTACTGTACCGACGTGTTTCCTACCATTGCCCCCTTGTACGCGGCGCTGAAACGCCTGGCCGTCCATTTTGTCGCCTCGTATCGCGCCACCATGCGGGAGCGGGGAGTGCTCGACTTCGAAGAGCTGCTGGTGGGTTGCGAGCGCTTATTGCACAACCAAGAGGTCCGCGCAACGCTGAAACAGCGCTTCGACCGTTTGTTCGTGGACGAATTCCACGACACCGATCCGATCCAGGCCAAGATCATGTTCTTCCTGGCCGAGGCCGAGGGGGACCATGCTTCTTCCTGGGAAAAAGTACGTCTGGCGCCGGGGAAACTCTTCGTCGTTGGCGATCCGAAACAGTCGATTTACCGCTTTCGCCGGGCCGACATCGCCAGTTACAGTAAAGCCATGGAGCTGATCAAGGCCAGCGCCAGGGGCCAGGCCCCCGAACCGCTAAAAACCAATTATCGATGCGCCAAAGACCTCATTTCTTGGATCAACCAACACTTTCAAAAGCAGTTCGAGAGCGCCGTGTTCTCGGCGAAAGATGGCCACGTCTACAGTCCTCGCTACTTGCCACTCGAGGCTCCCCCCAAAGCAACGCGCGGTGCGGGCAAGGTCATTCGGGTTGAGGCCACAAACGCCTATTACGACCGGAATGCCGCCGACCTTTGCGACCTGGAGGCCCGGCTCACCGCCTTGACCCTGCAAAGGCTCCTCGAGCACTACCAACCCGGCGACATCATGGTCTTGTACCGCAACAAGAAAAACCTGGCCGCAACCTCGCGGTATCTCGACGAATTGCAGATGCCGCACGAGCTCTCTGCCGGCAAGGTGTTCTTCGACCGACAGGAAATCCACGATGCCTTGAACCTGCTCTCTGCGGTGGCCGATCCGCTGGACCAGTTGCACGTGCTCGCGGCGCTCAAAGGTCCGTTCTTTGGGCTCGACGATCGGTCCCTCGCGGCCCACTGTCTGGCAAAGGGGACCTTCGATTACCGTTTTGCCGCCGAGCAACCCGCCGGCGCGGTCGCCGTCGCCCTTGGTCGCCTGAAAACTTTACACGAGCGGAGCGGCACCGTCCGGCCTCACCGTCTGCTGCAAGACCTCCTGTGCGAAGGCGGGTTATTGGGGTCGTACGGTCTTGGCCCCGGCGGCCGGCAACAGCTCCTCAACCTGCAAAAACTGGCCGAGCTGCTCGCGTCCAAGGGAGCATTGCCCTTTCACTCTGTGGTCCGCGAACTGCGCCAGGACCTCGAGGCCGACCGCGAGGTCGTTCAGTACAACCCCAAGCACGGCGAAGCATCGCTCGTCCAGCTCATGACCATTCACAAGGCCAAGGGGCTGGAGAGCCGGGTGGTCTATCTTGCCGATTGCACCTCGAACGAGCTGCCCAAAACCCTCCGTACCGCAATCGACACCGGGAACCGCAAGGTGGTGTACACCCTGGGCGGTAAAGACAGCAAAAACCTTCAGGCTGCAGAGTGGAAAGAGGCCAGCCTTGACGCCAAAAAACACGAGCAGGCCGAAGCGGTGCGGCTGCGCTATGTGGCGGCCACGCGCGCGAAAGAGCTGTTTCTCTTCAATCGCCTGGAGTACGGCGGGCAAGAAAAGAAACTGATCAAGAACATGGCCGAGGCCTTTGCCGCGCCCTTTTTTGACGAAGAGGGGCACGAGCGTTGGTGCTTTGATCTCGAAGCCCTGGACCTCGATCCCCTGCGCCATGCTGCGCTGCCTGCCCCGAAGCTCCATCCCGAGTGGATAGGCGAAGAGACCGCGCTAGCCGAAGCGCAGACCCGGCGCCGGGACTTGGCAATTCCCTCCCTGGTGGTGGCCAATCCGAGCACGGCAGCGCTCGACGCTCAACCGACGAGCCTGCGCGTCGAGTACGAAGAAGCCGCTGAAGTTGCGGAACTACTGCCCTCGGACCGACGCATGCTGGGCACCCTGGTCCACCGTCTACTCGAGTTGGAACCGACCGATCCCGAAACGCTCGCAGCCGAACTGTGCCGCAGCGAAGCCCCGGAGCTGGCCCCTAGGCTCGTGGTTGACGCCTACCGACAGATTCGCGGTAACGCCATCTTCGAGCAGGTTCGCCACGCCAAGCGGCTTTTTCGGGAAATGCCGCTGCTGTTTACCGACTCCGACGGCACAGCCTACCACGGGGTGATCGACCTCTTGTTCGAAACCCCACAGGGTTGGGTCATTGTCGACTACAAAACCACGCTCATCGCCGACGAAGAGAAACGCAAGGCTGTCGAGCAGCACTACGCCGCTCAGATGGCCCTCTACCAACGCGGTCTCGAGCAGCTTGGCCTCAAGGTCAAAGAGTGCGTGGTGGTGGGCAGGTGAATATTCGATGTGGACAGTAGTTGTCTCCTCCTTGTCCTAACTTCCAGTCCGAAGCATTTCACAAGGAGCGAGGAATACGACATGACCATTTTTTTAAGCGATGTTCTTGAACTCGAGAACCCCGGAGCTTACAAACTCCATTTGGCCTGTAAAAACAAAGATGGTATCGAACCACTCGATGAATTCGTCGCCGATCCGAAGGAATGGTTGGGGTGGAACGAATACCGGGGGCGAAAGAACGACTGGACCCGGCCTTATGTCCTTGCCTTCATGAGGTTCTACCCAAGAGCTGAGGCCTGGCTCTTCGGTGGGGGCTTCGAGGTCATGGATCGTCGTGAAGACGGCTACACGCTGCGCCCGCTTCCAGTGCTCGAGAAATACGTCGGCCGGCTGATCATTCTCTTCCATCGTACCCGAGGCATGCGCGGCAGGGCCTTCAATCTCGAGCGTCATCTCGAACAGTGCTTGGTCAGTCAGGTATTGGCCCAAGTCTACGACGGCGAGAACTTTCCCGGTTTTGAACATCTCTGCCACGATTTCAACACACTTGAGGCCTTGTTTCGCAACGAAAGACCTGACTGGATGGCCTCCCTGAAAAACGTCAAAGGGGTGTATGTCATTGCGGACAAATCCAATGGAAAGCTGTACCTGGGCTCGGCCACTGGAGATGCTGGGCTCTGGGCGAGTTTGGCCTGGTATCTTCTCGGCCACGGGCATGGGGGGAACACCGAACTCGAGAACGTACTCCAACAACACGGCCCGGTCTATGCCCGTGTAAATTTTCGCTTTTCCCTGCTGGAAGTCTTCACCTCGACAACCCCCGACACACAGGTGCTGACCCGCGAAGCACACTGGAAACGGGCGCTGCTGACTAGGGAGTTTGGCTACAACCGGCAGTAGAGACCGTTGTATCGATCACCCGAGCGCGAGGAATTGGGCAGGGGAAACAATCTCGAGGTCGTTCCATCGCTGCAGAGCGAGCAGGTGTTTGTCCCCGGAAACGATGAGGTGTGCTGCCGCAGCCTCGGCCGCTTCCAACACCCGGTTGTCGGAGGGATCCTCGATGATAACAGAGACCCTGCGGCTTGGATGGACCAGTTCGAAGGTATCGCGAAAGAGAGACAGGATGGCTGAGACTTGCTGCGGCGTGAGACAAAATTTTGGTCGCCGTAGGACCCGCTCGGCCTCATCGAGTAACTCGGGTGAGGTGCAGAGTTCCAGTTCGCCTCGAGCAGCTTTTTTCAAAATGCTGCGAGGGGGGCCACCAAACAGAACTCCGGACACCAACACATTGGTGTCACAGATAATTCTCATACTGTTATTCCCTTGCGAACCGCTTGGATTTCTCGCTCGACATCGTGCTCGGTCAGCGTACCCGAGCTGGACTGGAGATCTCCCAAGGTAAAAAGGTCCTGCCATTGTCGTTGACGTCGTACGTAGAGCCGTGCTGCCTCGCGGAGCAACTCCGAGCGGGACCGCGATTCGTGTTCCGCCGTTTCGTCGATCTCGGCAAGCAGGGTGTCTTGAAAAGAAATGTTCACGGTTATGGTACTCATCGTCAACCTCATCAGCAGGCTGTTATGAATATACAAGGTTTGTATGGTTCTCGTCAAGACGTGGATGAGTTGCAGTTCTTCTTCCCCGCTGCCGTCTTGGTGAAGTGTGTACCTGCTCAGGAACTTTTGCTTCGGCTCAGCGCAAGCTGAACAGGTTTCTCACTTCAGCGGTCCGGCCATGCCGTGCGCCGAAAGCGGCCACCACCACCTCCTCCTCGATAGCGCAGAAATCGGGACAGTACCTGTCCCAGTGAAGCGGTACCATCGCCATATGCCGATCCCCCCTGCCAGGGGGCGGCAAGCTCAACGAACGAAGGGGACAATGTCGGACCGGAGGTGTGGGTATGCAGTCGATCCGCTTCACCATGCTGCGCGAAGGTGAGCCGTCAATGGCCCTGGTTTGTCCGGCCGTGATCGAACACGAGTTTCGTTTTCTGCAGGAAGAAGCCCAAGAGCACCTCTTCGTAGTCATACTCGACTGCCGCAACCGGGCTATCGGCCGCCACCTGGTCGCCAAGGGCACGCAAACCGCCTGCATGGTTTCGGTGCGGGACATCGCCAGGGCCGTTCTGCTGGCCGGCGGAGTGCGCTGCCTCCTCGTCCACAACCACCCGAGCGGCGCCTCGGAACCTTCGGAGGGCGACCTCGAATTGACCCGCACCATTGCCAAAGGACTCGAGCTGTTGGAACTCGAATTGCTCGACCACCTCATCCTCGGCGACGAATGCTTCTCGTTCGCCGAAGCGGGGTTGTTGAAGTAGGGGGAGTGCTGGCGCGCCAAAGTCGTTGGTATTATTGGAATTGACAAGTATTTGGTTGGAGAGTAGGCTCGGCAAGTGGTTATCAGGCATAAGAGAGTTGTTCGTGATGCTCTATCACTTTGCACTATCACGACCGTCATTCAGGCCGAGTTAGAGAGAAAGAGGAGAACCATGGTGAACAGCAAATTCGAGAATGTATCGGTCGAAGATGATACAAGAATACTCTCACGGCGAGAAGCAAAGCTCGGCATCTACGATGTTTTATATGAACAATGGGAATGGGATGGTATCTACGCCGAGAGTTTCCTTTTTGTGAATGACGATATTGCCAAGCTCGATGATGCGCAGCTTGAACACCTAGTCAGAACATCTCCGATAGTAAAGGAAGGCTCTGGTATGACGATACAACGTTCGACCACAGGCTTCACTTTTGTCAATTTCAACTTTCAACAGGGGGATTGATGACCGTTTGTACTGGGAAGCATGACCGACTGTTGTACACGCAACTAATTCCCTGATGCGATATTGGAGCAACTGGATAACTACCCATGCATGTTTGTATTCACAGAGGTAGTAAACAAATCGGCGGGAGCTGCGTTGAGTTGGCGTCCCATGGGCGGCGGCTACTCATCGATCTTGGTTTACCCCTTGATGCAACCAAGAACGACAAGCAATATTTACCAAAGGTTGTCGGGCTCGACAACAGTGACCCAACTCTCCTGGGCATCCTCATTTCTCATCTCCACCTCGACCATGTCGGCTTGCTGGCACATGTTTCTCCCTCCATTCCTGTCGGTATGGGCGCTGCCGCTCGGCGTATTCTTGCTGCCGCAGCACCCTTCCTGCCTGGTAATTGCCCCATCCCTTCGTCCGGATGGGATTTCAACTCTGAGCAGTCTTTCGAGATAGGTCCTTTTCGGGTTACCCCCTATCTTGTCGATCATGCCGCCTATGACGCCTATGCCCTTCTGGTCGAGAGCGACGGAAAACGCCTCTTCTACAGTGGCGATTTCCGTGCCCATGGTCGCAAAGCCGCCTTGTTCGAACGTCTGGTCGCCCATCCACCAACAAAAATCGATGCGTTGTTGTTGGAAGGAACCTCTTTGGGACAGGTGGATCAGGAGCACGTATTCCCCACCGAAAGCGACCTCGAAGCCCAATTCATAGATGCTTTTTCAACGGCTGAAAGGCTCGTCCTGGTTCATGCCTCTGCTCAAAACATCGATCGCATCGTTACCATTCTGCGTGCCTCAAAAAAAACAGGCCGTACCTTGATCATCGATCTTTACACCGCCGCCGTGCTGGAAGCGACGTGCAACCCTCACATACCTCGATCCGACTGGCCGGGGATAGCCTTGTTTGTCCCCCAGGTTCAACGTCGCCAAATAAAAAAACATGCCTGGTTTGACCTGCTTCATCGTCATGCAAAAAATCGTGTGTACCTCGAGCAGATACAAGCAACTCCTGAGAATTTCGTCATGCTTTTTCGCCCCTTGCATACAACCGACCTCGAACAAGGCAACTGTTTGAAAGGAGCAATGTACATTTATTCTCAATGGGAAGGTTATTGGGAACAAGGCAAGTATGATTCGGTAAAAGCTTGGTTGGCTGACAATGACCTACCCAAGCGCAGCCTCCATACTTCAGGCCATGCCTGCTTGGCTGATCTACGAACCTTCGTTCATGCACTCTCGCCTGGAAAAGTCGTACCGATCCACAGCTTTTACCCAGAGCGATATTTCGACGTCTTCGCTGAAGTCGAACTGCATGAAGATGGGGTGTGGTGGGAACTATGAATTCGACTGCGTTGTTCAACAAGAAGGTTTTTTTGATAATTATTATGCATAGTGATACAAACAACCTTAACAGGAGAAGAGGCAATGAGTTATCATCGCATTATTTCTAATGAGTTTGTTGCAGATTTGAAACAAGGTATTCTGTCTTCACTTCTTGCTAGAGTGAAAGAAGATGACACTTTGATGTTGGCGCTGAGGGGTGGATACATCAATATCTACTATCGAGGTGGCAATCTCCTGAAAATCGAGAAAAAAGAAAACTACAAGGCTTCATTTGATACAAACTATTGTAGAGGGGATTTTCCAGTCCCGATACAGCTTCCGGACTTCACTTCTTCTATTCCAATAAGCAATAAACATGACGCTGATAAACTGGTTGATGCAGTACCAGCCTTGAAGCATGCGATGGACCGGTATTTCGTTACACAGAAACATAAGCCGGAGCGGGAGTTCCAGCAATTGGTTGCACGGGAGAATAACAGCTCGACCATTTCCAATGAAACCGAATACTTCATCGTTGATATCGAGGTTGCCGGAGTGCTTCCGCACGCACGTTTCGACATGTTGGCTGTGCGTTGGATGAGAAATGAACGAAAGAAGCAAGGTTCTCTGGTCCCGGTGCTCATCGAGATGAAATATGGTAGTAAAGCCTTGAAGGGAACCTCTGGGCTGGATGCGCATTTCAATGATGCGGATGCCCTTCTGAATGATAAAGAACAGTGGGAAGATCTACGAAAAGGCATGGAAGAGCAAGTCAACCAACTCGACGAACTCGGTCTGCTCAATTTCAATCGAAGCGCTTCCGTCAAGCGACTGGTGATCGACCCCGAAGCTCGACCTGAGCTCATCTTTCTCTTTGCCAATTACAATCCGGCAAGTGAAAACCTGGCCAATATTTTAAATACACTCGATGCACAGGTTGCCACTGATAAGAAAGGGTATAACATTTTGTTCTCAACCTCATGTTTTTCAGGGTATGGCATGCACCGTGCCTGTATGTTGCATCTCCCCGAATTCAAAGCCATGGTCGAGAAATTGTACCTAAAATCCAGGGAACGTATTGCGGACATACCCGCGCAATAAGCGGTGCGCTCGCACAGCCAACGATATGAAAAGCACGAAGCGCAATCATGATTCCGAGAAGCCGGAGTGGACCGAGGCCGAATTCCAGGCAGCACGACCGGCAGCCGAGATATCCTGCCGTCGTTGATCGGAAGGGAGGAAGCTGCCGGAACGGGTGATCCGCGCAGCTTGGTCTGGAAACCCTACGGTGCCAGAGACCACGAGAAGAACTGCCCCTCTCCGACAATCGACCTCAGTACAACAGCTCATCATCCGGGGATTCGATCGGTGCCGGTAAGACTGTATGTCGGGTGCACCAACGATCGACCCGTGCCACGACCTCCTGCTGGGGCTCTGTGTTGGCCTTGCCGCTTAGTTCGGACACAAACCACAGATCATGACGTCTGGTGATCTGGAGGGTCGCGATGGAACGCCCTCGCTCGTCGTAGACTCCGTACACATATCTCCAACTATTACAATAAAAAGAAAAAGGTGCATGGGCCAGGCAGTTGCTCTGGTGCATACCATGCAGCGCCAGGAGCTCTGGCTGCGAAAGCGCGTTGATACCGTCGGTGTCCTCGAAGGGAGGAGGAGCCGGTCGGTCGAGGGGCAGTTCGGCATCATCCTCGCGGAATCCGCCCGCAAACGAGTCGCCGTTGCCTTGGGCCAGTTCGGTGAGCAGGGTGATCCGTTCGTACTCGTCGCGCAAGGTCTCGAGACAGTGATACTGGGTGCGTAAGCACCAGTATCGCGGCGCGGCGAGTATCGCCTCGAGCTGCTGGTGCGGCCAGGGTGCGGACATCTCCCCTGGGTGGGCTTCGCGCCAGGCCGCGTCGACCGCCTCGAGAAGATCGTGACTGAAGGGCAGTGTTGTAAAGCACGGTGCAAGACGAAGGAGGGCGAAGCCGGCCGGGGTGAGCGGTGCGTGCAATTGACGCAGCAGCTCGGCCGGAGTATCGTCGGCACACACAAGGTCTTGCACCGTCTTGAGACAAGGTCCGGTGAGCACTGCGGGCGCGAGTTTGTCACGCAGCAGTGCTGGGAGCCTTGTGCTGCTTGGAAAACCAAGCCAGACCAACAGATCGCGGTGTCGTAGGCGAGCAGCAGCGCGCCGCGCTATGTTGTTCGCCTTGCCGGCTTGTCCAAGTCCTGATAGCAGGGCGATGGCGAGCGCGGGGTTGTTCAGCGCCAACTCGCCCAGCTCCGAGGAGGTCTGTAGAGCCATGAGCATATTCAAGGTAGCCTCGGGCAAACCCGAAAGAAATCCCACCAGGCGAGGATCGAACTGTTCGAGGTAGGAGAGCAGGTGCACAACGCCCAGGCTGGAGCGGTCGAACAACTCGAGCTGGACCTCGGGCAGCCGGTAGTTTCGGGCCGACGCGAGAAGCGCTTCCTGACTCGCCGGCAGCCCCTCAGGGTGCCAGTGGGTGAAGAGCGTGCGCAGGCTGTATCGGGCCACAGCAGTCGGGTCAAGCGCGCAAGGCCGCAGCGGCGACTCGAACACCACACCGCTTCTCGGGCAGTGCAGCCGCCCCTGTCGCTCGTCGAAGTGGTACTCCGCGTCCAGGGTCAGTTCGAGCATGTCATCCGGTGCAGCTTTCGTAGAATTCCTCCCTTGGACATGACCTCACCTTCCTTCCAGCGTTTCCAGAACCGAAGATAGCAGGGGCCGAGGACAACTATTGTCCAGAAACGACGAGTTCTTCTTGTTCGCCGAAGCGGGGTTTTGTTGGCAGAGGGTTACTTCGGGGTTCCTTTCCCCTCTACACCGCGGTCATGGTATACTACCTCGTTGTGAGTAAAAGCGAAGGTCGGCCATGGTCAGCATCGACAACCTGCAAGACGAGATCAAGAAGCTATCGCCAATGCTCCAACGGCAAGTCCTCGCATTGGTCGAACGGCTTCGCGCTCAACCCGCAATCAAGCCACCTGCAGAGCCTGAAGAGAAAACCTTCGATGAGTTCTCCTTGCAAGCGGCCTTGCGTGGCATGGAGAGCGAGCGGACCGACGAGTATTCGGCCCAAGATCTGAAAGTGCTTTTCTCATGAAACATCCGGGTATGATTGTACTTTTCCGGTTTCCCCACGTCGACCTCGAGCAAGGCAAACTTCGGCCGGCTCTCCTGCTGGGTCAACTACCAGGTGATCATGACGATCAACTCATTTGTATGATCTCTTCCCAACTCCACCATGCGGTGCCTGATTTCGACGAACTTTGTCTGCTAAGCGACGAAGATTTTCCGTCCAGCGGCTTGAAAAAACCGAGCCTGATCCGGATCGGCCGGTTGGCCGTAGTCGAAGGACGCATCCTGGTGGGATCGTTGGGGACCATTGCGCCAGCACGGCTACAGCGAATCAAGCAACGTCTCGCGGCCTGGCTTGTACCAAGAGAGACCTCCTGAGAACCGGCGTTCTCCCCTTACCGCTCGCCGCCCTCCTGGCCCTCGGCTGAGAGAATATTTCAAACTCTGCCCGTATGCACCGGGTGAACCCAGGGGGAGCCGGGAATGGGCTGGATTGGACCTAGGCTCGGCAAGCGCTTCTTGGCCGTATATTTTTAAGCTACCTCGGAGCTATTGGAGTTGCCAGCACCTCACCCCATATATGCAACAATTCAGATTCATTACCCCTCTCCTTGACCAAGGAGAGGGGTGGTTGTCGGTGGACGGCTCTCGTGGGATGGGGTGAAATCTTTGTCAGGCTCGACTTGGTCAGGACACCTTGAGGGCTTTGTTCTGGCCGACCTGCGACAAGAGTGCGGTGAGACCAGCACTTCTGCTCTTTTGCCCACGACCTTACCTCAACCGAGACTCTCGGGTGCCAGGAATAGTCCATCCGTACTCCAATCTTGGCTTGGTACACCACTTCACCATGAATATCCTGCATGAGGCGCTACCTTGATCTTCTCACCGAGGCCTTGCTGGTTCGACAACTCACACCATGGCACGTCAATCTCGGCAAACGCCAGGTCAAGTCACCCAAGATCTATTTCCGCGACAGTGGACTCCTTCACGTACAACTCGCATCGGCACACTCAAAGGCTTACTCGAACATCCCAAGGTCGGCGCTTCCTGGGAGGGATTCGTCATCGAGCAAGTGCTCTTCAGCGAACCCCACGACGAGGCATTGTTCTGGGCCACCTATCAGGGGGCATAGATCGATCTCATCCTCCGCCGCGGTGATCGATTGTATGGCGTGGAAATCAAGTGCACGGACACGCCGAAGCCGACCACTTCGATCCGTACCGCCCTCGCTGAACTTGGCCTGGTCCGCCTCGCCGTGATCTACCCCGGCACGCGACGTTACCCGCTGATGGAGCGAGTCGAAGCCGTCCCTTTGTCCGACCTCACTCAAGTCGATACGCTCTTTCCCTCGGCCGGAGCCTTATCTTGCCATTCCTCCCCCGATAATCGCACAAAAATGGACAGTCCCTGTCCCAATGAAGTGATACCTTCACCATATTCCGATCCCGCGTGCCAGGGGGCGGCAAGCTCAACGATCGAAGGGGTCGAGCTGTTGGAACTCGAATTGCTCGACCACCTCATCCTCGGCGACGAATGCTTCTCGTTCGCCGAAGCGGGGTTGTTGGAATAGGGCGAGAAACGGGACGAACGGTGCCCGTGATGGGGAACGCAACAACGGAGGGAGGTATCAATGGAACGATTTGTGTCGGACAAGGTCGTCTGGGTCATGACCTCGGCGACCGATGATGGCCAACTCGAGCGCGCCATCCTGCGCAACGACTGTCAGGAGCTGGCCCTGGATATCACCTTTCAAAGCTGGCGCTATGCCGGCGTGTTGCACTGGGACGGGCACGAGTTCGCCGGTACCTGCCTATGCCGGTGCGGCGCCGAGCAGGCGACCGTCCCGCTCAGGGCAACCCTGTACACCGCGCGAAACGCCCCTCCGCTTCTCTTCGGCTCCTGGATCGAAGACGGCGAGGAGTACCACTGGTGGGCTCAGCTCGAAAAGGTAGAGCGGTTCGAGGAGTGAGGGGGCGAGGGAGGGCACGGATCGGATCGACCTCTGCCTCGTTGGGCCCAAGCGCGTCGGAATACGGCGGCGGCACCTGCAGGTAAGCGGGCCGACCGCTCCCCGAGAACTGAGCCTCCCCCACCAGCCACCAGCACTCTCTTTGGCCAAGGAGAGGGGTTACAATTACATCAGATTACAATCGTGGTGTGAAGGTCGGCGCGTTGGCAGCGATTTCCTCGAGGATACGTCTGCTCTCATCGTCGACTGCATCAACGCGATCGGGTACCACGATACCATGCAACTGGGCTCTTAGATCATCCCAGCGTTCACGCAGGACCATCCAGTTGTGCTCGTCATAAGTTCCACGGAAGATGACAGGCCATATTTCGATCCTCGGAAGAGGCTCCCCATGCTTGATGGCGCGGCTGAGCGTTTTAGCCCAGTGGCACTCTACCCGGTCGACCCGCCCGATCTGCTGCTCGGCAACACCTGGGTTCCATTCGGGGTGCAGCATCACCACGATTCGACAAGCCTTGTGAAGATTGAGTCCCTCGCGCCCGACTAGAGACTGTGCCACAAGCACCCTTAGATGACTGTGGGGGCGGTTGAAGGCGAGCTGGATGAGACGACGTGATTCCGGCGGTGTTCCCCCGTACATTAGCCTCGCGAACCCGCCCTGCGTCCTGCCATACTCCGTTCGAAGTCGCGAGCTCAGCCGCTCCCAAAGGTTATCCGCATCCGATTCGTCAATGACGCCATCGCCGTCCTCGTCGATGTCAGGGTCGTCCCGGTCGCTCGCCGACTTGATGAGCTCGCAGAACGTCTGGGCGAGCATCTCTGGAGCCAGATCCAGTGTGTCGCCGCTTTCGGCCGGGTCGATGAGCTCGAGCAATGCACGCTGGACTAGGTGAAGATCCTCGTTCCCCGGTTGCGTAGCGGTCCGGGAAAACGCCATAAAGGCACTAAGGCACTTCTGGTCGACAGCGGGTCTGAGCGTTCCGAATCCTTCGCTCAGTCTTTCAATGAGGCCGTCGCGAAAGCGTTGCCGTCTGGAATCGAACCGACTGTACTGACGCTGCAACATGACGTCGAGCGTGTCGAGGGGGATGGGCTCTCCAAGCTGCCGGTGCGCCGCGCGCACAGCGGGCCATTCGCTGTCTGCGTCCTGGTGCCCGCCGTGAACCTTGGTCTGGGGCCATGGTCGGTCTTCCAACAGCGCACGCAACATGGCGCGGGCGTTCAGGAGTTCCACAAGCGCCCTCATTGGTCTGGTGTAACGGCCGAAGACGAGGACCTTCTCGCCTTTCTGCACCTTATCTTCGATGGCTCTCACTGCTGCAAGTATGGCGGGATGGTCGAACAGCGGCGCCTTGCCCTCGCCGAAGGCCCGCACTATCACGGTTTGCCACCATTCACTCCGCGCTCGGCGTTTGATCTGCTGAGGATCGGTAGATATCTTGCCTGTATCTTCGGTCTCTTCCCCATCTGCGACCTGCTCACCACCAAACATCTCATTTTTTAGGTCCTCTTTCTCCTGCTTACTGTCGTCCTCGCTGCGCTGGCCGCGATCGAGCAGCGCGGCGATCCCATGGCCGTTGCCGAGCGTCAGCCGTAGACGGTTGCCAACAGCATCGTCTGCCAGGCGAGTGGCGAAGGAGAGTGCCTCCACAGCGCAGACCGCCTGCTGCCACTCGGGGGTGAGATCGCCAAGCTCGATGGAGATTTCGGACTCTCGTCGGTAGTGGCTGATCGGCAAACCAGAGTACCTTGTGAAAAGCTGAACAGCTTCGTCCTCACGCTTATCCCGACGGAGTACGAAAGGCCTCAGTGCTTGCGAATAGGTTTCAGCCGCTTCCTCGTATTCCTTGCGGACCTCCGGGCTGCTGCGCCAGCATCGACGGACCCGCTTAACCGCCTCTGCGTACGTGGTGATAGCCGCTTGAAGTCGCTTAAGCTCCGGTCCAGCGAGCCCGATCCTCCCCAGGGTGTTCTGCCATTGCCCGACGTCCAACTCGACGGGGGTTGCGGTCATTCCCAGCCTGCGTGCATCTCTGGAGGGGAGGATAATGTGCTGGAGCAGGCGCGATAGGCCGCTCTCGCTACCACGGCATTTGTGGGCCTCATCGATGATGACCAGGTCGAAGACGCCAAGTCCGAGGCCCACCACCCCTTCGAGCCAGCGCCGCAGTTTGGTACCCTGATGGTAGTCACCTTCGAGCGAGCCGTGCCACTCGTAGCTATTGATGATCTCGTCGAGCAACCGCCTCGCGGGGTGGCGGCCGGTGCAAGGGATGGCATCGACGATGCTGCGGGCCGCGTGACGGACCCAGTCATCAGCTAGTGCCTCGTTGTTGTGGTAGTACCTGGGCAGCCGTTGTCCCGTCTTTACGCGCCAGCGAGCATAAACCTCGGGTAGCAGCGCGCGCCTCCAGGGCTCACCACCCGCACCGAGCCCCCGGGTAGTGAAGTTATGAGACACAAGGAGCACTGGCTTGAGAAACCACGGTTGCTGCGACAAGATTTCCTCGCATTCCCATGCGGCGAGGTATGCCCGGAAGCTACGGATCACAGGGGGCACACCGGTGATGCCCCCATCGCGAAGTTCCTCCTCCCACTGATAGCCGAGGCCCGGCGGCACGAGAATCGCCACCCGTCCGCCGGCCATGACAACACTTCTTGCTACTGTGACGGCGATCCTAGTTTTCCCCATGCCAACTTCATCGGCAATGAGTACTCCATGGTCGCCGATGCGTTTGGCGATGGCGCGCACACTAGCGCGTTGACCCTGGTTCAGCCATGCATGCTCGCGCAACGCACCCTGCTGTTCAGCTTTTTGGTGTAATAGTTTAGCGACGCGGTTCCAACCAGCGAAATCCATACTCATTTCTCTACTCCGAGTCCTTTCAAATCCGCCACCCGCCAGTGTTGAGCCACTTGAGCCAACACCCGCTCGTAGCGCTGACCGTGTGGTGTCGCGTTGTTGGAGGCGAAGTCGGGCCGGAAGGGAGCCTCTCGAAGCGGTGCGATCGGGTCGAGTCCGAGGCTGCGAAAGAACCCCACGACTGGACTCTCCGCAGCTTGAGCGAGCACCTGCTCGAGTCGTGTGCACCACGCCGACCAGTCGGCTTCAACAACAGCGATCTGCTTGGCGGCAATGCTCTCAATGAGCTTCATCATCTCTCGGACTGGGTATGCGGACAGCTTCGCCCCACCCGCTGAAAACGAAGGTGGATGCGCTGGAGGATCGATTGGTTGGTCCTCATCTTCTGGCAACGGATCGTCTTCCGGCGGCATGGGGAAGTGCGCTAGCTCCGACCATGCCTCGTCGATGCCGAGCGGACGGAGTGCGGCGGCCGCCACTCGGCCGTACTGATCGACAACTGGGATACATGCCTTGCGGTTGCTGCCGTTCGCCATGACCCAACGGACCTCGACCTGCCGAGGGCAACTTGCCTCTGGCCACAGGTAGATTCCCTCACTGAGGCAGAAACAGGGACTACCAGCGCTATCGAGGACGTCCATGTCCGACACGATCGCTGCGCGAGCTTCGAGTTGGACAGACTGCACCGAGGTGACCGAATAAAGGCAGGCGACTGGCGGTGCTGCAAACTCGATCGTAGGTTCGCCGGGATCATCGCCAGGGGCGAGGCCGTTCATGTCGTCGAATTCGGCGTCCCATTGCATGGGTAAGAGATTCGTAACCACTCGCTCTGGAGGAATCCTCGGATCTGTATACCAGCACAACATATTCGCTGGGAACACCACCCCTGCTTCCAGATTCCCTTGGTCCTTTGACATCTTAGAGGTGAAACCCGGCGAAGTCAGGTTTCCGGAGCCGAGGTAGATCCAGGCACTGCTACACGCGTTCGATGCCTGCCTGTAATTTGCGCTGAAGATGAATTTGGCATGGAGGGCGCGAGGGCTTGCCCCGAGGAACTCCGGCTGACCAGCTGATCTGACATTCCAGCCCCGATTTTTGATCGCAGGAAGCGCAGTGGCCACCGCCTGACAGGCGCGAGGATTTACGAAAACGTCTACCTCGGGGGTGTTCGTCAGCAGATCATTATTTTGTAGCATGTTTACGATTCCGTCGAGGACGGAAGGCACCTGGCCCCTAGTCTCCCCGGCTTCGAAGAATCCAGAACCCAGCGCCAAGTAATTCCTCGAAACCGTCGTGCTGTGCGCCTTCACCATCGTCGGCAGTTGATTGAGGAGGGATTTGCTCCGGTTATCGAAGATGCGAGGCGGGAAATCGCTCTTGGGACGGATACGGTCCGCAAGCTCATCTAAGGCTAGGCATGCATCGATGGACTCGCTTACACGGCCCTCCGCAGGATTTGGTTTAACAATCCGCCAGTCGTAATACTCGCGCGTCAATTTTAGCAGCTTCCAGGCTGCCGCGAGATCGGAATGGATCTGGCGACTTTCGCGGTCCATCCCATCAAGATCGGTAAGATCGGTCTCGTATAGCTCGACGTACCAGGCGAGGTCGATACTCTCCTCAATCGTTTGCCGAGTCCAGTTGCCGGTCGACACGATCAGGCGGATCATCCAGCCATCGCTACCGCGAAAGCCAAGGAAGGCGAGTTTTGCGTGCAAGAGCCGGAATGGCCGCTTCTCGGGATCGATACACGGAAGGTGGATGATTCCAGGTGCGTCAACCGGAGGGATCTGTGGCTGGCTAGGGTCGAGCATGAGGGCAATCGCGATCCGGCCACTGCTAGCACGCTGGGGGCGTGTCTGGCGCGTGAACCTTTCGGCCGCGTCGTCAAGAAAGGCTGCATCCGCGGAGTACCCGCAGACCCAGCCGAAGCTGCCGAGGTAGCTCTCGGGGGCTTCGAAGAGCTGTGCGAGGGATGGACGTGTGAACGGACTCATGATTCCCCTCCGAACCAGTTGTCGAGAGATCCCTCGAGGTCGAGGTGAAGCAAATAGAGGTTCTTGGCACGGTGAGAGATCCCTTCAGGAAGGCCAGAGCTCTGGGTCGTGCTGAACTCGTCCTCATCCTCCACCAGCGTGGCGTCGGAGTCCGTTGCAGCTTCCGCGGTGCGCGGGAACGCCGGGCCAGGTATAACCTTTTCGTCACGCAGACGCAGCACACGATCGTCGCGTCTCACCAGGTGCTCGATAGCGCGAGTTTTGTCGAGGCACTCTCGACAAAAGGCCCCTGCTTGCCCGTCCGGCGAAGGATCATGGCTATGTTGCAGAAAGCCGTCAGCGCGCTCGCCGAGTGTCTCTAGCAACGGGCTCAGCAGTGTGTCGAGTTCATTTCCGAGACACACGTGCTGACTCTGCTGCGTTCGGACATGGGCCTCCAGGTGATCGAGGAGCACCAGGGCTGCCTCTCGCACAGCGAAGAAGAGTGCTCCTGCGTGCAGATCCTGCCAATGGGTCTCCTCGAGCTCGGGGGGTTTGGCGGTCCATTCCGTCTGTGGAGGGCGCGTTTTCGCTAGCCTGGTAACCCATGCCAGCATGGTTCGCCGGCGTGCTGAAGATGCTTCGTTACCGGCCATCAGCATCCCACGCAGCGCTTGTCGGGTCTCTTGGGGGAGGGGCTTGAGTGGCGAAAGGGCGTTACCTAGGTTAGACACATTGGGGATGTGTCCCTTAGCCCAGCCAACGAGATGCTCGAGCACATTGTTTTGTCGGTATGTCGGCCCACTTGCTTCACAGAACGATGAAAAAAGTTCGAGGCTACTCGACCCGCAGACGAAGGAGTTAAATCGTCCAGTTGAGGCATCGACGAGTCCCAGAGAGATCAGCGGTTCGCCAGTCGCCATCCGCATGGGCTGGGTCACGTAGAAACTTCGCCTCTTCACCGCAGCGAAGGAGAGATCATCCTTGCCTCTCATCTTGGTAGCGCCGCGAACCCTGGGGTCTCGCTGCCAATTGTTGGACGACAGCGCCAGATAGCAGGCCAGAGCCTCGACGGCGTTCGCCGTCTCGATGTTCCGGGCCACCTGTCCGGCTTCGCGAAGCTTCTCCGCTACTCGAATACCGAGCAAGGCCAGGATCATCTGCTTGGCGAAAAAGATGTTTCCAAGGCCCGGAACGGCTAGTTCGTTGAACGACCTCACAGTTGCACCCAGACCGAGGGTCCGCGTCCGGCGTTGACTGGGAAGCGACTCAGGGCCCAGAAGTCCCCATTCACTTTGAGCCATGGTCAATCCCCCAGAAAGTAAAGTATCGACAAACGTGTTGTGTTAACCTCAAGCCCAACGTGATGATAGCCTGGTAGTTGCCTTTTGAGTGTGCAATGCTCAGATCACTCACAAGAAACCTCTATCCTGACGGTTGTCAGAGTCTCCTCCACCGTTCTTTTCTTGTCAAACCTAATTCCTCACCCTCCTCCGCCCGGCAAAAGCTGCTGCATAAGGCGGGATAAAAAGAGGCGATACCTTTTCAGTTCGTCTACCGAGGTCGTTTCGTCGAGCCAACGACGGAGGAAGTGCCCCCCGGGTTCCCCTTCAATTCCCATTTCGCCCCCGAAGAGGGCATCACGGATCATCGCCGGCATAATGAGAGAGGGATCGGTTCGCAGCAGGAAAAAGACCCAGCGGGCGAGCAGTTGGCACGTCGTCGTCAGGTTTTCAAGCGAGTCCGGATCGTGAGCCGGCAGTTGCGTGAACTTCGTGGTATCCGAGCCGTGCGGCATCGTCGATGCGAAATCCTCCCGTGTCAACCGCACGAAGGTCCTAAACCTTCGGTCATCGCTATCCAACGCGGCTAGTCGATAGTAGCGGCGTCGCAAGCGCCAGGTGCGGGGGGCGGCGAGGACGCGCTCGAGCTGCTGGTGCGGCCACGGCGGGGGTAAACCCTGTGACTGGGCCTTGCGCCAAGCCGTA
>Ga0208968_1000635_pt1 | contig 21867 bp, 21 predicted proteins | sample RifOxyA3_FD_184031 | JGI IMG/M metagenome (GOLD analysis project Ga0208968, IMG submission 184031) | Groundwater microbial communities from Rifle, Colorado - Rifle Oxygen_injection A3 (SPAdes) | ecosystem: Environmental > Aquatic > Deep subsurface > Groundwater | place: Rifle, Colorado, United...
CTTAGCCCTTCAAATGGGAAAAATTGCTACCGTTGGGCTCGCTCCTGCCATATTTGGCCCTTTAATGAACGTGACAGGTTCGGCTCTTGCCAGTTGGTGGAGAAGTAAACCACCAAAAGAAGAAAATGCAAGTCAGGAAGCTATTGCACTAAAATAAACCAGATTCGCACTATGGGCCTGGACCAAATTTTAAAACCCGCTGAAATCAATTATTTCAGCGGGTTCTATATTTCCAATCTGAGCCTCATGCCGGACTTGAACCGGCGACCTGCTCATTACGAATGAGCTGCTCTACCAACTGAGCTAAAGAGGCAACATTTGAGTTCAAAGATAAAAGAAAACCATCCCCGAAGAGATGGTTTTTATGATTTTAAAAAACTTATTCCATTATCGATGGAATCTGAGAAGCATTGTATTTTCCTTCTTCCAGTTTTTTCCTTATTTCAGAAAATGCCTTAATGGTGTATTCCACATCTTCCAGCGTATGCAAAGCAGTTGGAATCAGGCGAAGCATAATCAGTCCTTTTGGAATAACCGGATAGCCTACCACTGAACAGAAAATATTGTAGTTTTCGCGAAGGTCCATCACTGCACTTGTGGCTTCACCCACACCGCCTGTGAAATAAACCGGGGTAACGCACGAGTTGGTTGCTCCCAAATCGAATCCCTGTTCTTTCAGACCTTTCTGTAAAGCATCGACGATAAACCAAAGTTTTTCGCGCAGTTCAGGTTTAGTGCGTAAAAGTTCCAGACGTTTTAATGCGCCGATTACCATGGCCATTGGCAATGATTTGGCAAATGTTTGCGAACGCATGTTGTAGCGTAAATAGTTACAGATATCTTCGTCGCCGGCAACAAAGGCGCCAATTCCGGCCATTGATTTGGCAAAAGTTCCGAAGAGAAGATCAATTTTATCACCTACACCAAAATGTTCGGCTGTACCTGCACCTGTTGCGCCCATTGTTCCAAAACCATGCGCATCGTCAACAAGCAACCGGAACGAAAATTCATCCTTGAATTTTGCAATTTCATCCAGTTTCCCGAGGTCGCCCGACATTCCGAACACACCTTCAGTAATTACTAGGATACCGCCTTTTTGTTTTTCGGCCAGACGCGTTGCTTTTTGCAGCATGTTCCGAAGGCTGTCCATATTGTTATGGGCATACACAAAACGTTTTCCCATGTGCAGCCTGACACCGTCGAGGATACAGGCATGTGATTCCGAATCGTAAACGATCACATCATTGCGGCCACTAACTGCATCGATGATTGAAACCATTCCCTGATAGCCAAAATTTAAAAGGAAGGCATCTTGCTTTCCAACAAATTCGGCCAGGTTATGCTCCAGTTCTTCATGTTTGCTGGTTTGTCCCGACATCATCCGGGCACCCATTGGGTAGGCCAGACCATAATCAGCAGATGCCTGCGCGTCTGCTTCACGTACTTCAGGATGATTTGCAAGTCCGATATAATTGTTCAGGCTCCAAACCAATACTTCTTTCCCTCTAAATTTCATTCTCGTACCTATTTCGCCTTCCAATTTTGGGAAAGCAAAATATCCGTGGGCCTGTTTCATGTATTTTCCCAGGTCGCCCAAGTTGTTTCTTAGTTTTTCAAAAATATCCACTTGAATCGGGTTTTTAAATTAACATTGCAAAAGTAATTTTTTTTAATAAGTCTGCAAATTTGTTAATTTATACTAAACAGGATTGTAATCTGGATAAAACATTCTAATTTTCGGCCGTTAATTTTCGATAAAAATGTATATTTGCGCCATGTTAATGAAAATGAGAAATTTCACACCGATTGCCATTGTATTTGTACTGTTGTTGAGTTCGTGCAGTGATTATAATAAAATAGTAAAAAGCACCGACTATGAATTCAAGTACAAAAAATCCCTGGAATATTACGAAGCAGGAGAATTCGTCCGTTCTTCAACTCTTTTGAAAGAATTGTTGAATATATACCGTGGTACCAGCCGGGCTGACAAGGTGTATTATTATTATGCCAAAAGTCAATTCGGCATGAAAGACAATATGATGGCCGGACATTATTTCAAAACGCTGGTTAAAGAGTTTCCGAGAAGTGAATATGCCGAAGAATCGCAGTTTATGGTCGGATATTGTTTTTATCTCGATTCGCCCAGCGCCCGTTTGGACCAGCAAGTGTCTCAGAATGCCATTGATGCTTTGCAGTTGTTTATCAATTTATACCCAAAATCTGCGAGGGTAGAGGAAGCTAACAGATTGATTATTGAATTGCGTGACAAACTGGTTTATAAATCGTATTTAAGCGGAAAGCTATATTTTGATTTGAAAAATTACAAGGCAGCAGTGGTTGCTCTATCCTCGTCATTGAAAGATTTTCCGGATACAAAATACCGAGAAGAACTAATGTATATGCTGGTTAAAGCAAAATATTTACTGGCTGTAAACAGTGTTGACGAAAAAAAGCGTGAACGTCTGAGTTCTGCTTTGGATGAATATTTTACCTTTGTGGACGAATACCCGGAGAGTAAACATCTGAAAGAAGTAGAAAGATACCATTCTACTACAGCAAAATTATTAAATTATAATGGTGATTCTAATTTATAGATAATATGGATTTTAAGAAAACAAAAGCAGAAACAACAACAATTTCAAGAGATTTAAGAGAATTGGAAACAAGGACAGGAAATGTCTATGAATCGGTGATGATTTTGGCGAAACGTTCAAATCAGATTGCTTCTGAAATGAAGGAAGAGCTGAGTACAAAACTTCAGGAATTCGCTTCCTATACCGATAACCTGGAAGAAGTATTTGAAAATCGTGAACAGATCGAGATTTCAAAATACTACGAACGCCTTCCAAAACCAACTTTGATTGCTTATGAGGAATTTGTAAACGATCAGATTTATCATCGCAACCCTGCAAAGGAAGCCCGTAACAAAGAATTATAATTCAAGCCTTTATGAGGCTATCTGGAAAACATATCGTTCTCGGGGTTACCGGAAGTATAGCTGCTTACAAGGCAGCTTATCTTTTAAGGGGCCTTGTGAAAGAAGGTGCTGAGGTTCAGGTTGTAATGACCCCCGCAGCCAAAGAGTTCATCACTCCTGTTACCATGTCCGCATTGTCTGGAAAACCGGTCGCTTCCGATTTTTTTTCAGCCAATGATGGAACATGGTATTCTCACGTAGATATGGGTCAGTGGGCCGACCTGATGCTGATTGCGCCTGCAACGGCTGCCACCCTCGGAAAAATGGCCAATGGTGTTTGCGACAACCTGCTTATCACTACTTATTTATCGGCAAAATGTCAGGTGATGATCGCGCCTGCAATGGATCTGGACATGTTCAGGCATCCGGCAAACCTTCGGAATATTGAAGTGTTGCGTTCCTACGGAAATATCATCGTAGAACCGGGCGAGGGAGAACTTGCCAGTGGTTTGCATGGAAAAGGCAGGATGGAAGAGCCAGAGAATATTGTTGAAGAAGTTGTCCGGTTCTTCGATCAAAAAAAAAAAATACTGAATAAACATTTTTTGGTAACTGCCGGTCCTACCCACGAAAAGATTGATCCTGTGCGTTTTATCGGTAATTATTCTTCAGGAAAAATGGGGTACGCCATTGCCAACGAACTTGCATGTGCAGGTGCAATGGTCACACTCGTTTCCGGCCCGGTGCAAATTAAAAGTACAATTGCCGGAATAACACTTATTCGTGTTGAATCAGCCAAAGAAATGCATGAAAAATGCCTCGAAATATTTCCTGAAACCGATGGAGCTGTAATGTGTGCAGCTGTTGCTGACTTTGCCCCGGAATCATTTTCTGATTCAAAAATCAAAAGAGAGAAAGACGATTTAGTAATCCGACTCAAACCTACGGATGATATTGCCGGGGATTTGGGGCGAATTAAAACAGAAAATCAATTGCTTGTTGGATTTGCTCTTGAAACCAACGATGAGCTTTCAAACGCATTTTCGAAATTGAAAAGGAAAAACCTGGACCTGATTGTTTTGAATTCGCTGAACGATGCAGGAGCTGGATTTGAAGTTGATACCAACAAAATTACATTGATCGATAAAGACAATAATCTGACTTTTTTTGAGTTAAAATCCAAGACTGAAGTTGCTGCAGATATTGTGTCTGCTATCATTTCTGAAATGGAAAAAAGGGAAGAACTTCAGGATTAATTTGTTAATATTGAATAAGATAAAATAGTCCGTATGAAAAGAATTTGGATGCTAATTATTGTTTGCTTCGTAACCCAGCAGTTAATTGCTCAGGAGTTGCGCTGCAATATCAGCATATCGTCTCAGAAAATTCAGGGAACCAACCGTACGGTTTTTGAAACCATGCAATCCGATCTTTATGAATTTATGAACAACCGAAAATGGACCGATCATAAATATTCAATGGACGAACGTATTGAGTGCAGTTTTTTTATCAATCTTGAAGAACAAATTTCATCTGACGAATTTAAAGGAAGCATTCAGGTTCAGGTTCGCCGCCCGGTATTCGGAACTTCGTACGAAACTATTTTGTTGAATATTAAGGACAAAGATTTTCATGCCAAGTATGTTGAATTTCAAACGCTTGAATTCAATGAAACCTCCAATAAAGACAACCTGACCAATATTCTGGCGTTCTATGCATATATTATTTTAGGTATTGATTACGATTCATTTTATCCTGAAGGAGGAACTGAATATTTTCAAAAAGCGCAGTCGATTGTAAATAATTCGCAGAATGCCCGCGAGAAAGGCTGGAAAGCTTTTGAAAGCGAACGCAACCGCTATTGGCTGGTCGAAAATATTCTAAATAAATCCTATTCCGGTTTCAGGAGCTGCATGTACCAATATCACCGTTTAGGACTTGATATAATGGGAGATAAGTCGCCTGAAGGCCGCGGTGTAATTGCCGAGTCATTAAAATCAATTCAAAAAGTATTCAGAGCACGCCCTTCGCTGTATATTTTGCAGGTATTTTTTGATGCAAAATCAGATGAATTGGTCAATATATTCTCAAAATCTTTTCCTGATGAACGCAATCGTGTATCGGTTATTTTAAACGAATGTGATCCGTCGAATGGCAGTAAATACGAAAAAATACTCAAATCAGAGAGTTTTTGATATTTGAATAAACAACTATCTTTAGGATCTGAATGTGGTTGTTTTGGCTGTCATCAAAAATCTAATTTGAATTATTCCTGTGTTAAAATCTCTTTCAATTAAAAATTATGCCCTGATTGACTCGCTAAACATTGGATTTAGTGACGATTTGAATATTTTGACCGGTGAAACAGGTGCAGGGAAATCTATCTTGCTGGGAGCAATCGGACTGATTATCGGGCAAAGAGCTGATTTGTCGGTCTTGCGGGATAAATCGAAAAAATGTACGGCTGAAGGAGTTTTTGAAATCCTAAATTATGGACTTCAAAGCTTTTTTGCTGATAATGAGCTGGACTATGAAGATGTAACCATCCTGCGCCGCGAAATTACCCCTGCCGGAAAATCAAGGGCTTTTATCAACGATACTCCTGTTAATGTGAAGGTTTTGCATGATCTTGGTCTAAAACTGATTGACATCCATTCACAACATCAGAATCTTGACCTGAACGAAAAGAATTATCAGCTGCGGATTGTTGATCTGGTGGCAGGCAATGAAAATCTCCTGAAGAGCTACAGCGACGTTTTCCGGAAATACAGCCAACTTCAGGAAGTTCTAAACAAAACCCTTTTATTGTCGGTGCAATCCAAAAAAGATCTCGACTATTTTGAATTTCAGTTTAAACAACTGGATGAAGCAAAATTAATTGAAAATGAGCAGGATAATTTGGAATTACAGCTTGAAAAACTCACTCACGCCGAAGAAATAAAGGCTGTTTTTGGGCAGGCTTACCAAATTTTTGCTGAAGATGACCGTTCAGTTCTGGCCATTCTGAAAGAAAACCTCAACAGTTTGGGAAAATTGCGTCCGGTACTTCCGGAGGCAGATCAGATTTTTAACCGTCTCGAATCTGTTTATATCGAGATGAAGGACATTTCCGCTGAAACATTGGTAATTGCTGATAAAACGGAAAACGATCCGGAGAAAATTGAAAAAGTGAACCACCGTCTCGATCTGATTTATACCCTTCAGCAAAAACACAGGGTATCGACGGTAAATGAACTTTTGCAGATACAGGCGGATTTGAGCGCCAAAATTGACCAGGTTAATTCGTATGATATTGATATTGAACGGATACAGAAGGAAATCCATACTCAAAAGGATGTTTTGAAAGAATTGGCTGAAGAAATGCGTAAAAAACGTTCATCAGTTTCGCAGCTAATTGAAAATAAAGTGATTGAAGTATTGCAGAATCTTGGAATACCCAATGCGGCGTTAAAACTGAAATTTGAAAAGCTGGTCGATTTTTCAATTACCGGACTTGATGAAGTCAGTTTTATGTTTTCGGCAAACAAAAGTCAGGAGTTGCAGGAAATCGCCAAAGTTGCATCGGGCGGTGAAATGTCGCGGTTAATGCTGGCCGTAAAAACATTGATCACCGATACCAAATCGTTGCCTACCATTGTTTTTGATGAAATAGATACTGGAGTATCGGGCGAAGTCGCTGTTAAAATGGGAACCATACTGGGACAAATGGCAAAAACAGTTCAGGTATTGAATATCACTCACTTACCACAAATTGCGGCGAAAGGCAAGCATCATTACAAGGTTTTTAAATTTGACGAGGCTGATCAGACTTATACTTCAATCAGAAAACTGAGCGAACAGGAACGTGTCGAAGAAATTGCAGAGATGCTGAGTGGCGAAAACTATTCCCAAACATCTGTTGCCGCTGCCAGGGAATTGCTTCAGTAAGCGTATTTTGTCATAAAGTGGTCATAAAAAAGTCATTGAGTAGTCATTCAATTACAACTAATGACAATTGAATGACTACCAATGACAATAAATAACCAGTTTTCTTCTACAACCGATCTTCCAGAATCATCCGAATTTCCACTGGGCCAATGTCTGCTTTTTCGCCAATTTTGAATTTGCGTTTTTTGAAACGGTCACAAATGATATCGATGGTTTCCGTTGAAACTCCGTAATCGGGTAATTTGGTAGGCAAACCAACTGATTCGAAAAAGTCAATTGCCTTTTCAATGGTCCTGTCGATTCTTTCCACATCACTTCCTTCACTGATGCCCCAAACACGTTCGCCAAGTTGCATCAATTTTTCTTTTTTCTGTTCCCGTTTGATGTGCATTACTCCGGGCAAAACAATCGCAAGTGTGCGTGCGTGGTCAATTCCGTGATAGGCGGTCAGTTCATGCCCAATCATATGCGAAGTCCAGTCTTGCGGAACGCCAACACCGATTAATCCGTTCAATGCCATTGTTGCGCTCCACATGAAATTTGCAGCAGCATCGTAATCTGTCCGGTTGGCCAATACTTTCGGGCCTTCTTCAACCAAAGTTTTCAAAATGCTTTCAGCAAAACGGTCCTGGATGGGCGAGTTGACAGGGAAAGTAAGATATTGCTCAATTACATGCACAAAAGCGTCAACAATTCCGTTGGCAACCTGTTTGTCGGGCAACGAAAAAATTACTTCCGGATCGAGAATTGAGAAAAGTGGCATCACTTTTAGCGAGGCGAATGAAAGTTTTTCAGTTGTCTCAACCCGCGTTACGACCAAATTACCATTCATTTCTGATCCGGTTGCCGGCAAAGTCAAAACAGCGCCAATTGGCAAAGCATTTTCAACCTTGGCTTGCCTTGACAAGATATGCCATGGATCTCCTTGTGTGAAGAGGGCGGCTGCGGCAATAAATTTAGTGCCGTCAAGTACAGATCCGCCACCAACAGAAAGTAAAAATGTAATATTCTCATTTTTTACAACTTCCACTGCTTTCATCAGTGTTTCGTAGTGTGGATTGGGTTCAATTCCGCCAAATTCAACTACTTCAAAGCCTTCAATGGAAGCTTTTACCTGATTGTAAACGCCATTTTTAAAGATACTTCCACCGCCATAAGTCAGCAGAATTTTTGACCCTGCCGGAATATTTTCGCCAACTTTCTGAATTTCACCTTTTCCAAAGATGATTTTTACCGGATTTTGATATTCAAAATTATACATGATTTAAAATTTAAAATTTACATTTAATGAGTCATAAAATTACCTATAATTCTCAAATATGTGTTTTATTACTTGTTAATAAATTTTAAGGCGTATTTTTGTCAAAAAAACTGAGATGAATAATTCTGATCCGGATGGTCCAACAAGCTTTTATGAACGATATGCTGATTTTACCGATAGTCAGATTAAGGAGATTTTAAAAAATCACAGGAATTACCAGGAATCAGCAGTTACGGCAGCAGTTAAAATAGCTATCGAACGCGGACTGATTCATAGCGAACAAGATTTGCTTGGTACTGAATATCAATTAAAACCATCGGTTGGGTTGTCATTCTTTCCTGAAATTACCGATGCTTACCAGTATCGAAAAGTGGTTGCAAGTATTTTTCGTGTCTTGTTTTTTATAGCACTTATACCAATCATATTCGCTGCGCTTAAATATTCAGAAGGTCAGCTAAATATGACATTTATGGGCGCAGGTATTGGAATTATATGGGCAATTCTTACTTTCCTCTTACTTAAAACCGAAAAGATGCTTGTCGCGAACATCCAGATTTCCCTGCTTATTTTTGCCTTGATTGGAATTGGTTATCAAATTCTTATTCAGAATACTGTTCAGGTAACTGATTTGTTAATTTTAGTGATCGGAATGCTGTTGTCTCTTTATTTCCTATTGTACCTTAAACAACTCATTAAATCAAAGCCCGGCAAACTTTGAGGTTTCCAAAATCCTGTTAATCCCTCAAATTTCCGTTTCACCTAAAGAAATCTGTTGTTCATCGAATATATCATTGGTTTTGGGGGTTGGAATAATATTTTTGAATCCGAAATATAAAAAATCATTTTATGTATATACTTCGTTTAACCAGCTTGATTTTTGCCCTTGGGTTGCTGATCAGCAAACTTTTTGCAGCCCCGGTTTCGCCAGTTTCTACAAACTGGGACGATAACGATACCCGTACTTATAAAGTGCAGCCTTTTACGAAAATTTATCTTGAAGGGGCTTACAAAGTAATTCTGGAACAAGGCCCTGAACAGGAATTGAGGATTAAAACAGATGAGGATAATTTTCAATACATCGATGTTCATTCTGATGCTTCTTCTTTGAGTCTTAAAATCAGAAAAAAACACTTCAATTTTGACGAACTTGTATTATATATCACATTCAAAGATTTGGAAAATTTGGTGATTGAAGGGGGGATTAGCCTTGAAACAAAAGGCTATGTTGAATTGAAGGATTTTTACCTTCATGTTGAAGGGGGCGCAAATATTGAAATGAATGTGAAAGCCCAAAAGTTAAAGGTGATAGGACAGGGTGGAGTAAAGTTTGAATTCGATGGAATTGCAGATGAATTGGATGCAACCATTTCAGGAGCAGGTCATCTGGATGCATTTGATCTGAAAACCAAAAGAACCAACTGTAAACTTGAAGGTGTTGTGGCCGCAAGTGTTTATGCAACTGAGGAGTTAAATGCCACTATTAATGGGGTCGGAAAGATTAGATACCGTGGTGATCCGCGGGTGTACAAGAAAGTCGACGGTATTGGATCAGTATCCCGCGATTAGAAATTATTTTGTTATTATTGAGGAGGTTATCTGTTTTAGATAGCCTTTTTTGTTTTTATACCTGCCTTTTGAATATGAACTATTCCGTTATCATGCTGTTTATAAATTTCTGAATGGATTTGGTTTGTTTATTTTATTTCGATGAAAATATTAAGCTAATTCATTGAATATTAAATTAAAATGAGTGTGATGACGAATTAATGTTTAAACTAAATTAAAAATGTTTAAACAATATTTATTGCCCGCTGTTTTAGTGTAAGAAAATAATTTAAAAAAGGAGAAACCAGTATGAAAGTAAATGGGTTTTTAAAAACGGAAACGGCAAAACCAAAATATAACGGAAAACATTTGCCACTTAATAATAATCAAAGCGGACACGATTTAATTGGTGATAACCATGTAGCTACCTCACTGGAAACTCCGATGCGTGAAGATGCATTTTTGCTCAGCGACGAACAGAAAATTCTTCTGATTGAAGATAAATTCAGGGAAATCATGAATGTTTTAGGGCTTGATTTGAGGGATGACAGCTTAAATGGAACCCCGCACCGGGTAGCGAAAATGTTTGTCAAAGAAATATTTTCGGGATTGAATCCTGAGAATTTGCCAAAAATTTCGGTGTTCGATAATAAGTTCAAGTATGGTGAAATGCTGGTCGAAAAAAATATCAACATGAACTCAACCTGTGAACATCATTTTTTACCCATTGTCGGAAAAGCACATGTAGCTTATGTTTCAAGTGGTCAGGTTGTTGGATTGTCAAAAATAAACAGGGTGGTCGATTATTTTGCACGTCGCCCGCAGGTTCAGGAGCGTTTAACCGTGCAGATTGCCAATGAATTGAAGCGGATTCTTAAAACTGAAGATGTCGCCGTTATAATTGATGCAAAACATTTGTGCGTTTCGTCACGCGGAATTCAGGACGAAAGCAGTTCGACCATTACTGCTGAATATGGTGGAGTTTTTAAAGATCCACATCGCAAAGAAGAGTTTTTAAAGTATTTGTCGCTTGATATTTAGTTATTTTCGTTCATTTGTGCCTTAATATTTTATAAAATGGACGGACGAAAAAGATCTGATGTTAAACCAGGATTGTTGGTAAACATCGTGCAAAAACATCATCAGCGAACCGGTGAATTAACCGAAGGTATTGTGAAGACCCTTTTAACGAACTCTCCAAATCATCCGCATGGAATAAAAGTACGACTTGAAACGGGTGAGGTTGGCCGTGTTCATGAAATTCTGGATGAAGATTAACTTATTGTATTTTAAATAAATTGGTTCAAATGCAAATTATATCTGCAAATATCGCCCAACCAACCACTATTATTTGGCGTGGACAGGAAGTACTGACCGGTATATATAAATATGGCGTTGATACACCAATTTTTCTTAATACGGAAGATGTTGACAACGATCATGTTCTGGATAGGCGTTACCACGGGGGAATCGACAAAGCGTGCTATCTCTATTCTGCCGATCATTATCCGTTCTGGAAAATGAAATATCCAGCTCAGTATTGGAGCTGGGGTATGTTTGGCGAGAATCTGACTGTCAGCGGATTGGATGAGTCAGATATTCGAATTGGAGATCGTTTTCAAATCGGCGGAGCGGTTGTGCAGGTTTCCCAGCCCAGGCAGCCCTGTTTTAAACTCGGTGTCAGGTTTGGCGACCAGAAAGTGGTGGATGATTTTTGGAATTCACCTTTTCCGGGAGTTTATGTCAGGGTTTTACAGCCTGGCCATGTTTCAAAAGGAGATCAAATTGCTTTGTTGGAAAGCGATCCGGAAAGTCTTTCTTTGAGCGAGGTGTTTTCAATTTTCAGGAGCAACAGAACCGATATTGATTTGATTAAAAAAGCGATAGCCGAACCATTTTTGGCTGAATCGTGCCGGAAGGATATCCAAAAACTTCTAAAATAACTTTTCCTCCGATGTTCGTGTCCTCATAGAATTCCTTCTCAGAAATACTTTATCTTTGCGGCAAACCTTCAGAAATATGACCAATCACAAAATAGTGGTAGCGATCGACGGGCATTCATCGTGTGGAAAGAGCACGATAGCCAAAGCGGTTGCCGCAAAATACGGATATATATTTATCGACAGCGGAGCAATGTACCGAGCTGTTGCACTTTATGCGTTGCGCCATAATCTGGTCGCTGACGGTGAATTGAAAAGGGAAGAACTTATTGGCGCACTTTCGCAGATTAAAATTGAATTCAAATACAATCCGGTAAGTAAAAAAAGCGATACCTTTCTGAATGGAGAGAATGTGGAGGCAGAAATCAGGCAGTTACCGGTTTCTCAAAATGTGAGCCCGGTAGCAACCATTGCCGAAGTGCGCGCCGCGATGGTTCGATTGCAGCAGGAAATGGGTAAAAATAAAGGGATTGTGATGGATGGACGCGATATCGGGACGGTGGTTTTTCCTGAGGCAGAACTTAAATTGTTTGTTACTGCGACCGCTGAAATACGCGCTAAACGACGTTTTGAAGAGTTAAAAGCCAAAGGTGAAGATGTTTCGTTTTCCGAAATTTTGGAAAATGTAAAAGAACGCGATTTCATTGATTCGACCCGCGAAGCCAGTCCATTGAGAAAAGCAGATGATGCCCTGGTTCTTGACAATAGTAATTTGACTGAAGCGGAACAATTGGTTTGGGTGATTGAAAAAGTTGAAGAAATATTAAATGATCGTTGAAATTGACCAAAAATCGGGATTTTGTTTCGGTGTATTAAATGCCATCGGAAAAGCAGAAGAAACGCTGTTGACTGAAGATGTGCTTTATTCGCTGGGTCAGGTTGTACACAACGAGCTGGAAGTGAAGCGACTTCAGGAAACTGGCTTAATATCTATATCCCACAAGGAATTTTTTCAATTGAAAAACTGCAAAGTTCTGATCCGTGCCCACGGCGAACCGCCATCGACCTACGAATATGCCGCTAAAAACAATATTACCCTGATAGATGCTACCTGTCCGGTCGTTTTAAAACTTCAGCAACGGGTGAAAAATGCAGCCCAAAACATGCGAAATGAAAATGGACAGGTCGTTATTTTTGGCCATTTGGGACACGCCGAAATAACCGGATTGGTAGGACAGACAAACAATGAAGCAATTGTAATTGAGCATTCGGATGACATTCAAAAGATAGATCCATCGCGGCCGGTAGTTGTATTTTCGCAAACAACAAAATCGGTTGATGAATTCAAAAAACTCACAGCGAACATTCAAAGCCAGTCACAAAACGGAGTGGTTAAGGCTCACGATACCATTTGCAGGCAGGTTTCAAACCGTGTTCCGCATTTGCAAAAATTTTCAGCCCGGTTCGATGTTGTCATTTTTGTTGGCGGACAAGGCAGTTCGAATGCTCAGGTGCTTTTCGATGTTTGCAGGAAATTCAATAATCGCAGCTATTTCGTGTCATCTCCTGAAGATTTAAAAGCTGATTGGTTTTCAAAAATTGAAACTGTGGGCGTTTGCGGGGCAACCTCGACACCGCAATGGTTAATGGAAAAGGTTGCCGAAAGGATCAAAGCAATTTAAGACTTCATTAATCTTTGGCATTGTTCGGTGCTGATTAATGTACTATTCAGAATAATTCACTTTACTTTATACTTCATTCTTTTAAAAGCTTAAAAATATGACAATGATCCGGAATGAAAATCAGGAAGAAGTTTCCCCAAGAAGAAAAAAATTACAGAAAATAGGTGTTTTTACCTCAGGAGGTGATGCCCCCGGAATGAATGCCGCTATTCGTGCGGTTACCCGCGCTGCGATTGCTAACAAGCTAAAGGTAGTGGGTATCCGTCGTGGATATCAGGGAATGATCGAAGGCGATTTCATCCCGTTAAAATCAACAGATGTGAGCGGTATCCTCCAGACAGGTGGAACCATGCTGAAAACAGCGCGCAGTGCGGAATTCAGAACTCCTGAAGGTCGGGAAAAGGCCTTTCAGCAACTGAAAAAAGCTGAAATTGACGCTGTTGTTGTAATTGGTGGCGATGGTTCGTTTACAGGTGCATTGGTTTTATCGCAGGAATATGATATTTCGTTTGTCGGTATTCCCGGAACCATTGACAATGATTTGTACGGAACTGATTACACCATCGGATATGATACAGCATTGAATACGGTCGTAGAAGCTGTTGATAAAATTAAAGATACTGCCCGTTCGCATGGACGTATTTTCTTTGTTGAAGTGATGGGCCGGGAGGCTGGATTGCTGGCATTAACCAGTGGAATTGCCTGTGGCGCTGAAGTAATTTTAATTCCGGAGTCAAACGAACAACATTTAGAATTACAGAAATTCCTTAAAAAGGGATACAAAAATAAAGAAACCAGCGGAATTATAATGGTTGCCGAAGGCGATGAAGCCGGCGGAGCTATAAAAATTGCGGAGAAAGTGCGCAAAGAGCATCCTGATTTGGATGTGCGTGTTTCAATTTTGGGACATATTCAACGGGGCGGAAGTCCTACTGCCAAAGATAGGGTGAATGCCACAAAAATGGGTGTTGCTGCTGTGGAAGCTTTGCTCGACGATCAAAAAAGTATTATGATCGGACTGGATAATGAAAAAATTGTGCATGTCCCGTTCAATAAAGCAGTTAAAATGAATCATGCGATTGATACCAATCTGCTTGAGATTCAGAAGTTGCTGAATATTTAACTTTCAACGTGAAAATAGGCAACCAGCTTTTTTAGGTTTTCAGCTTGTTCTGAAATATCTTTTGAGTTAATTGAAAGTTCGTAGGACGATTGGGCATTTTGCTGGATGACCAGATTCAGTTGCTGAATTCCCTGGTTTATTTCTTCTGAACTCATTTTTTGTTCGAGACTCGAAGCAGCGATGTGTTGAACAAGTTTAGCTGTGTGGTCAATGTCAGGAAAAATATCGAGTAGTTTCTGAGCAGTTTCACTCGCCTGTAACAATCCTTGCGACGACAGTAGATTGATTTCTTTTGCAGCAGATTGAGATTTTTCGGCCAGTTTTTTTATTTCGGCGGCTACAACAGCAAATCCTTTTCCCTGAATGCCATATCTCGACGCTTCTATGGCTGCATTGATAGCGAGTAAGTTTGTTTGTCTGGCAATTTCGCCTACAACCGTAACCTTTTCGGCAATGTTATTCATCGACTGAATCATGGCTTTTGTAACTTCATTTCCAGCCTGAATTCCCAAAGCTGCCCTGATCGCAATTTTTTCGGTTTCCTGAGCATTCTTCGTGTTTAACTGAATTCTGGAAAGCATTAGTTCCATCGAAGTTGAAATTTCTTCCGAAGAAGCCGCCTGATTATTAGCCCCTTCAGAAAGCCTTCCCGATGATTCAAGTAACTCCAGGCTGCTGTTGGCAATGGCATCCGAGCTATGAATAATCTCTTTCATAATGGTAGTAAGTTTATTGGCCATCATTGTTAATGAAGCGGCCAAATCCCCAATTTCGTCATTTTGCTGAACAGATAGTTTTGTGCTCAGGTTGCCTGCTGAAATCGACTTTGCAAAATCAACACCTTTAACAATCGGATTGCTTATTCTGACAGCAATGACATAAATAATGATATACATTAGAATTAAACCCAATATTCCAGTCAGAATGGACTGAATTAAAACTTTTTTTGATTCTTTTAAAATGACCCGGGTAGGAACTTCAATCCCAATTATCCAATTGGTAGGCTGATTGTCAATTGTAACAGGTTCAAATGAAACAAAATATTCTTCTTCATTACTGAAGTTATTGTAGGTAAACGTGCCCGATGAATTATTTTTAACTTGTTCAAAACCAGTTTTGAAAACAGTACTGTCATTGCCCACAGTTCCAAAAAAGTTTTTTCCGGTCAATGTTTGGTCGGTATGGGCAACAATCATCCTGTTTCCTCCAACAATGTACGAAACTGCTTCATCGAAGGGTTTAATTCCGGCAATCAATTTGTTCATTTCTGTCAGTGATATATCAATGCCGACCAAACCTTCGAATTTCCCGGCGGGATTCTGAATCGGAACAAATAGCGCAGTCATCAGTATGCCAGCCAATTCTTCGGTCACAACATCATAATACGGATCCCAAATCATTTCCCGGTTCATTTCCCGTGCCGTGTAATAAATGCCTTTTATTTCAGTATTTGTTGTATCTACGATTGCTTTTTGCAATTTTATCTGATTACCCGCACGGTACCAGATGTTTCTGATACGCCCGTTCTTTTTGCGGTAGTTTCCGTCAATCGCATTTAATTCCCAGTAAAGTCCAACCGACAGAAAATCAGGGTTTTTCTCCAGATTGCTGTAAAGAATTGTTTCGAAAAAAGCGTCGCGCTGAGCAGGCAGGTATTTTTTATGGGTACTGAATACATTTCGAAGCGTTCGTGCCGATTCCATCATAACATTCAGTTCATCCGAAATTTTGTTCCTGTATTCCCGGGTCGATCCTTTGACTATCTCCACAGAGTTACTGTAAGCAATGTTTTTTAGGCGGTAACTGATGTATCCGATTGCCAAACAGTAAATTATAGTGGTTGCACTGAGAATGTAAACACTCAGTTTCAACTTAAGATTAAATCTTTTCCGACGCATAAAATTAAGAGTAAAGATGGAAATGAATACCAAAGATATATTTATCCTTGACGTAGTTGATGAATTTTGACCAAGTAATAATTAATTTCCGAATTCTTTTTCGGTATTTTGCAGGCATGATGGAAAACGAACTTTTTGCCGACCTAATATTGCCTTTGCCACTGGAAGGTCATTTTACTTATCGGGTGCCCGTTGCCTTCCATTTGAAAATGAAAACCGGAATCCGCGTCATAGTGCAGTTCGGAAGGCGGAAATTCTTTTCTGCATTGGTTTATCGTTTGCATGAAAATGTTCCTTCGGGCGATTTCGAAATCAAAGATATTGATGCAATTCTGGACGAAGAGCCCATCATCGACCCAAAACAGTTGAAGCTTTGGGAGTGGATCGCTGCTTATTATTGCTGTTCTTTGGGCGAGGTTTTTAAAGCTGCACTGCCTTCAGGCCTGAAACTCGAAAGCCAGACAAAAATCAGACTCAATCCTGAAACAATCCTTCCGGAGAATTTAAGCGACAAAGAAAATGCGGTGATATTGTTACTTGAAAGCCGCAAAACGGCCACTGTTCATGATCTCAATCAGTTTCTGGGGCAACAGTCATCGTATGCCATTCTGAAATTGCTGCTCGAAAAAAATGCGGTAATCGTGGAAGAACAAATGCGAGATAGCTACAAACCACGTGTGGTAACATTTGTAAAACTTAATCCTGAATTCGATACAGAAGAAAAGCTGAATGCCTGCCTCGATTCGCTTAAAAAAGCCAAAAAACAAGAGCAACTCCTGAAGATGTTTCTTTCTGAAACGCTGTTTGGCGAAGCCAGACTGACCGAAATCAGCAAAAAAGAACTGCTTGAACTGGCCAATGCCACTGATACATCGCTGAAAAGTCTTGAAGAAAAGAATATTCTTATCCTATTTTCAAAAGAAATCGGGCGGATTGACCGGCTGCAAAATACTGATTTACTGATCAAAGAACTTTCAGAGCCGCAGCAAATAGCGATTGACGAGATAAAAGCCCAATTCGAAATCCACTCAACCATTCTGCTCAACGGGGTAACTTCAAGCGGAAAAACCGAAATTTACATTCAACTGATTCAGGAGCAGCTAGAATTGGGCAAACAGGTTTTGTATCTTGTTCCTGAAATTGGACTTACAACCCAGATTATTAACCGGTTAAAAGTTGCTTTTGGCGATTTGGCAGGAATTTATCATTCCAAATTCAACGATGCTGAAAGGGTTGAAATCTGGTTCAATGTGCTGAATGAAAAATCGGGGAAAACCGGTCAGCAATACAAAGTAATTCTGGGAGCGCGGTCGGCTATTTTTCTTCCGTTTAAAAATCTGGGACTGATCATTGTTGACGAGGAGCACGAAAATTCGTACAAACAATTTGATCCGGCGCCACGCTACAATGCCCGTGATATGGCCATTCTGATGGGAAATATTCACGGTGCAAAAGTACTTTTGGGGTCGGCAACGCCATCGTATGAAACGTATTTCAATGCACGATGCAACAAATACGGATTGGTTGACCTGACCGAACGTTTTCAGGGAATTGAAATGCCCGAACTGATTGCAGCAAATACGCAGGAGGCATACAAACGCAAGCTGATGCGCTCGGTTTTTACTCCTGAACTTTTTGACGGGATTACCGATGCCCTCGCAAATAAGGAGCAGGTGATTCTCTTTCAGAACCGGCGTGGTTTTGCACCATTTGTTCAGTGCGGAAAATGCGGCTGGATACCGAAATGCAAATATTGTGATGTTAGCAAAACGTATCATAAAAACCAATCGCGACTGATCTGCCATTATTGCGGGCACACCACTTCGCTGATAACCAAATGTGAAGAATGTGGTTCTGACGAGATCAAGCCACGTGGTTTCGGTACCGAAAAAATTGAAGATGAAATTCAGCTTTTATTTCCTGATGCACGGGTAGCGCGAATGGATTTGGATACAACCCGTGCAAAAAAAGCCTACGAACAACTTATTTACCAGTTCGAAACACGGAAAATTGATATTCTGGTCGGAACACAAATGGTTACCAAAGGTTTGGACTTCGATCATGTTCGGGTGGTGGGTGTTTTAAATGCCGACAACCTGCTGAATTATCCTGATTTCAGGTCGTACGAACGAAGTTTTCAGTTGATCATGCAAGTGAGTGGGAGAGCAGGCCGTAAAAACCGACGGGGCAAAGTAATTGTCCAGACTTCGCAGCCTACCCATCCGGTGCTTCAGGATGTGATTGCGTACGATTATATCCGGCTTTTTAACCGGCAAATGGCTGAACGCAAGATTTTCAGGTACCCGCCTTATTTCAGGCTCATTAAAATTGTGGTGAAACATCAGAACCGCGACCGGCTCGACTTGGCAGCCGCACATCTGGCCACTGCTTTTAAAACTCATTTTAACCGGAATATGCTTGGTCCTGAATATCCGGTTGTAGGCCGAATTCAAATGTGGTTTCAGAAGGAAATACTGATTAAATTACCGCGCGACGGTAAAATTCAGGAAGCAAAATCGAAAATCATGGAAATCATCCATCGCACTAAATCACAGCCAAACAACAGCCAGTTAATTGTTTATGCAGATGTGGATCCGATGTGATTGATGTTTTCTTAGAAAGTATATTTCACTGTAAAGGCAAAATCGAAGGGTTGCAGCTGGAAGAAGTCTCTTCCGAAAAGGTTAAAGTATGGTTTTACTTCAACACCAACCACCAGTGGAATTTGCGGAATGGTGTATTCAAGGGCTGCCAATGCATCGAGCCCGGCGATGACGCCGGTTTTGCGTTCCGGGTACAGATAACTATAAGGATATACAATGTCATAATGGTAAACATTCCAGGTTTCAAAACCCGCGTGGGCGCCAAATCCATAAACAAGCGAAATAGGTTCACCAATATCGAAAACGTCAGGAATGTGGAATTCTTTCAGTCCGGTAAGTTGCAACCCTCTTTTTCGGGTCGAAAGCAATACTTTATACGAACTCAGTTCTCCCGAAAAAACACGGTATTCAAATCCTGATGAAAGTCCGCCACGGATGCCAACAGCCATTTGCGGGCTTTGTGAAAACACCGAAAGGGTAAGCAGTAATAGGGTTATCAGAGAATAAACTTTTTTCATTTTGTAGTTTTTTGTGCAAATTAAAGATTAAAACGGATGTTTTCAGAAATGATTGTTTCCGGGTGATGGCAAGTCATTGAACTTTCCACTAATTCTTATCGACCACTCCGCCTGACCCGGAAATGCTGGTGTGAATAACCGGATGATTGATGTAAAATACCCTTCCGCTTCCTGAAATGCGGGCATCAATGGATTCGCTGGCATTTACAAACACGTCGCCTGATCCTGAAATTACTGCTTCACAATTGCGGTGAGGAAAATTGTACGCTTTTATCTTGCCCGAACCGCTGATAACGAATTCGGCTTCAGTAGCCTCCCCTTCAAGAAAAACTGTACCAGAACCAGAAACATTGGCTTTCATTTTATCGGTACTTACATCGGTATCAATATCTCCCGATCCTGAGATTGCAATGCTGAAATCATCGCTCATAAAGCTGCCGGTTTTAATCATTCCCGACCCGCTTAATGAAAGTCCGTTTAGCACCGGCGTTGTAATGAAAACTTCGATCGGTTCGTGTGTGCGGAGGGAATGCAATCCGCGTGTTCTGATTTTGAGTGTTTTACCAACCACATCGGTTTCGATGTACGAAAGCAGGTTCGATTCGGCGCTTACCTCAACCGAATAGCTACTGCCCGGCAAAATGGTTACATCAAAATCGCCGCTCGAAGCGATCTCTTCGAAACCGGAGGCTCCACGGGATTCTGTTTGAAGGATTCCGTTTCCTTCCAGAAATAATTCGTCAACGCAGGAACTTGCAATGAAAAGTAGAACGAAAAGCGAAAGAACCAGGGATAGTTTAATTGTTTTCATGTCTTTGAGAATTGAATGTTTCTAAATGTTTTGTTTCTGTTTTCAGTTTCTATAGACATCATTTTTTTTAGTGGTTGCAAATCCGGATAAAAAAAATGGATTTTTTTTTCTAAATTTCAATAAGCCAGCACATTTGTTTCTCCGCCAACGGCGTTGATAATGAGCTGATCATCTTTCATCTTTTTGCCAAAATAACCGGTGTGCCTTATTTTGCCAGCTTTTGAATCGAGTACCTCTTTGTCCTCCACTTTTAGTTCACGGCCCAGGTTAAGGTCGGTTTTGGTTTCGGTAATTTCAAAATTGAATTTTGCTTCAGGGTCAAAATACAGGTTCACATCTGTCGATCGCGATTCAATGTAAATGTTATTGAAAGAGCTCAAAATCTTTTCGATATCCAGATTTCCGAAGCTCATTTTAAAGTTTGCTTTTTCTTTCAGTTCGTTCACCATAAAATTGCTGAAATTACCGGCAGCTTCAATTTTGCCGGCCAGCCTGATGCGGTATTTATCACGGCGCGAGTCAATGATCAGGTTGTCGGAATTTTGTATTTCGATGGTCGATGATTTGGTTTCGAGCCTGATCGTGCCTGCATTTTTCAGGTTTATATCGCTGTAGTTGCTGGTAATGCTGGCATTTGGCAGGTTGTTGATGTTGGCATCGGCAAAACTCAGGTTCAGGCTTGCATGTTTAGGCAAATCGCCTGCGTTCAGTTTTCCGTTGCTCAAATTGATTTGCGTCTCGCCCGGATAATCGCCCATGATGATGTCGCCGAATTTGTTTTCAAGCCGAAGATCGCGGTTGTCGGGAAGCCATACAACCATATCAATTCGGATGCTTCCGTTGGTTTGCAGCATGGTTTCCTTAAATTTCAGCAATTCACTTTCTACCTGACTGCGGTATTTATCCACCTGAGTTTTTACAATCAGGTAATGCTGACTATTGCTGATATCGAAATCCAGATTATCCAGTGTTTTCTTTAATTTGTCAGGCTTCTTCTCGTTTATTTCCATTCTGAACTGTATCACCACCGAATCTTTATTCCAGGTATTCAGCTCAATCCGGCCATATTTATTGGTAATGTCGATGCGGGTTTCAGGCTGCACCTTAAAGCGCCTTACAAATTCACGTGTTTCGCTGAATTGTGCCTTCACCGACAGGCTTGTCAGGATAAAAAATCCCGCAATTAAGGCCTGAAAGCATATTCTTTTTGAGTTTTTGTTCATAACCTTTTGGTTAACAGTTTATTTGTTCCAGAACATCGTCCACCAGTTTCATCCGGTTCCGGTTGTTTTCAATCATGGCTTCAATCACTTCTTTGTTTGAAATATTTTCTTTCAGATCGCTTTTTAACGACATGTACATCGATTCAAGTTCGTTCAAATCATCTTCAATTTCTGATTTTAGTTCAGGATAAACCTGGTAGCATTTCTGTATTTCGGCCAGTTTTCCTGAAACTTCCTGTGCGTAATACGCTTCTGCTTCCATCAGTTCCTGAACAGCCGGATCGACCTGGACAGCTTTTGCGGTTTGTGCCTTGTCAGAAAATTTGACCTGATACAATATTGTTGGAATTAATACAATAACAGCAACCACAGCAGCAACTTTCATCCAGCCGAATTTTCTGATTTTTTGTTTGGGCGGTTCATTCAGCTTGTTGCTGATGGCGTCCCACATCTTGTCCGAGGGTTCCATGTGGTCAAAC
>Ga0208968_1000640_pt1 | contig 21822 bp, 16 predicted proteins | sample RifOxyA3_FD_184031 | JGI IMG/M metagenome (GOLD analysis project Ga0208968, IMG submission 184031) | Groundwater microbial communities from Rifle, Colorado - Rifle Oxygen_injection A3 (SPAdes) | ecosystem: Environmental > Aquatic > Deep subsurface > Groundwater | place: Rifle, Colorado, United...
CCCCAAACCGACCCTGCCTGAGATCAAGGAAGCCCTTTCCGGCCATATCTGCCGCTGCGGTTGCTATGCCGCCATTGCCCAGGCAGTCACCCACGCTTCGGAAAAAATTGCGAAAAAAGGAGAAAAGTCATGAAGCAGCCTTATAAACCGCGTTCCAACCGCAAATTTATCGGAAGTTACCGGCCTAGGATTGATGCCCGGGAAAAGGCCGGCGGAAAGGTGGAATATATTGATGACCTGACCATCCTGAGCCGGTTCCCCGATCTTTTGTATGCCAAGGTCCTGCGCAGTCCCCATGCCCGGGCTCGAATTAAAAAAATTGACGTGAGCCGGGCCGAAAAGCTCCCCGGCGTGGCCGCCGTAATGACTTACAAGGACCCGGAATTTACCTCCATGAAACCCACCAACGCAGGCTGGACCGATGGGGTGGATACGGTTTCCTACGAACGGATGATGTGGAGAAATTATAAAGACCGGCGGGTCCTGGGAGATTATGCCTGCTGGGTCACCGATGAGGTCGGGGCCGTGGTGGCGGCGGAGAGTGAAGCCGTTGCCGAGGAAGCCCTGCGCCTGATCGACGTGGAATGGGAGGTTCTGCCCTTTGTTCTCGATCCCCTTGAGGCCATGAAACCGGGCGCTCCCGTGATTCATCCGGAAATCAGCAAGACCAATATCCTGCCCAAGGACAAAGTGGGGGGGGAAGATATATTTGTGGACAAGGGGAATGTGGATAAGGATTTTGCCAAGGCCGAGGTGGTGGTTGAGGGAACCTCCATCCATCACAATGCAACCCAGGGCTCCCTTGACAACTGGTGTTGCGTGGTGGATTGGACGGACGAGAAACTCACCCTCTATTCCAATTCCTTTGAAGCGGACCAGACCCGCATGCACATCAGTGAAATGCTGGATCTGCCCATCAACAAGGTAAAGGTGGTCAGCTCCTATGTGGGTGGGCAGTTCGGCCGGGGGGATACCGGGGACCAGCCCTTTTTCCTGTTTACGGCCATGCTCTCCCGGAAAACAGGCCGTCCCGTAAAATTCAGGCATACCCGCAGGGAAAGCTTTCATGATTCCCGCCAGCCGGCCATATATTTTGGCAAGGTCGGCGCTAAAAAAGACGGGACCATTACGTCCATGTATTTTAAATCCATCGGCAATTCAGGGGCCTATGCCGACCATACCATTTTTGCTTTGAAATTTGCGCCTGCCGAGATCGCCGAAGTTTCCTTTGCCCATATCCCCAACGTCAAAATGGAATCCTATGGGGTGTATACCAATAAATTGCCGGCCTGTATGATGCGGGGTGTCGGCAATTCACAGTTTAATCTGATTTTCGGACATATGGTGGACCTTTTGGCTGAAAAATTGGATATGGATCCCATTGACCTGTGTATTAAGAATTTCGGTCATGAATGGGAAACCCTTCCGGACAAGAGCTTAACCCAAGTTCTGAAACAGGGCGCAGAAAAGATCGGATGGCGCAAAAAACGGAATCCCAAGCCCGGCCAGGGTCCTGTCTACGGCAAATCAAAGAAACGCGGGGTGGGATTTTCCCTGCATCCGGCATGGCATGCGGAATGGCAGGAAGTACGCCGTGGTGAGATTCAGGTTTCCATCACCCTGAATCCCGACGGGACCGTCATTCTGGATGCAGCCACCGTGGAAACCGGAACCGGCTCCAATACCTGCAATGTTCTCGGGTGCGCAGAGGCCTTGAGTTTTCTTAGCATCACGCCCGAGGATATTCACTGGAACCATGTGGTAGATACGGAAACCAGTTTGAAGGACTGTGTGCAGACGGACAGCGCCGTGTCTTTTCTGCAGTCTGAAGTGCTTGCAGATGCGGCCAAGGAAGTCAAAAAACAGATTCTTAAGCGGGCCGAACCTGTTTTCAAACTTGCATCCAAGGAATTGGATATTGTTGACGGGCGTATTTTTGTCCGGAAAAAACCAAAACAGAGCCTGACCGTGAAAGAGGTTTTATTTCAAAATGACATATTGCCCGTTGTCGTCATGATGAGCCGGGGCATTAACAAGAAAAAAACCGGTGTCCCCTATTTTGCCAATTTTGCCGAAGTCGAAGTAGATACGGATACCGGAAAGGTGGATGTGTTGCGCCTGGCGGTCATCAACGACTGCGGAACCGTCATGTTTGCTTCGGGAGCCGAGGCCCAGCAGGTCGGAGGCCAGGTCATGGGCATGGGCGAAGCCTTGACCGAAGAAATTATTTATGATGAATCCACCGGTGTGCCCCTGAATTTTAATTTTATCGATTATAAGATTCCCACCATGGCGGATATGCCGGATATTGATCCCATTCTGCTTGAGGTCTGGAAAGGCGCCGGGAAATACGGGGCCTGCGGAATCGGGGAAGGAACCCTGACCTGCACGCCTCGCGCGGTCATGAATGCAATCTATAACGCCATCGGTGTCAGAATTAATGATATTCCGATCAAGCCCGAGAAAATCATCCGGGCTCTGGGAAAGGTTTAAGGAGAAAAAGATGACTCTCAGAAACTTCAAACATATATCAGCCTCATCTCTTACGGAAGCCACGGCAATCTTGTCCAAGGGAAAGGCTTCGGCAATTGCGGGAGGCACGGACCTTTTGGGTGTACTCAAGGATAAAATCCATGCTGAATCCCCGGAACTCGTTGTGGATCTTAAGACCATCCCAAACCTCAGTTATGTAAAGACAGGTAAAAAAGGGCTTCGCATCGGTGCTTTGACTACTCTTACAGACATCTCCAAAAATGAGACCATCCGGAAAAACTATGCCCTGCTGGCGGAAGCGGCCCGGTCCGTGGCCTCACCCGAGATCCGGAACATGGGCACCCTGGGCGGAAATATCTGCCAGGAGCCGCGCTGCTGGTATTACCGGACCCCGGACGATATGTTCCACTGCCTGAGAAAAGGCGGCAGCAAATGCGCGGCCCTGCTGGGGGAGAACCGGTATCATTCGATTTTCGGCAGTGTCCGGGTTGGTGTGCCGGCCTGCACCCAGACCTGCCCCGGGAACATCGAGATCCCGGCCTATATGGACCATGTCCGCAGGGGAGACCTCAAGGCTGCGGCCCTGATCATCCTTGCCAGCAACCCCATACCGGCTATTACCGGGCGAATCTGCCCCCACCTGTGCGAGTCCAAATGCAACCGGTCCGATTTTGACGAAGCCGTGTCCATCCGGAATGTCGAACAGGTGGTGGGGGATTATATCCTGGACCATGCCTCGGAATTCCTGGCTCCTCCCAAAAAACAGCGCAAAGAAGGGGTGGCCGTTGTCGGTGCAGGCCCAGCAGGGCTTTCAGCCGCCTACTATCTCAGAAAAGCCGGGTATCAGGTCACGGTCTTTGACAAGATGCCCAAGGCCGGCGGTATGCTCACCTATGGGATTCCGGCCCACCGGCTTCCCAAAGAGGTGGTTGAAAAACAGGTCAAGGCCTTTGAGGCCATGGGTATCACCTTTAAAATGAATACCCCGGTGGGCCAAAAGGGAACCACCTTCAAGGATCTGAGAAAGAAATTCAAAAGTGTGTTTCTGGCTTCAGGGGCCTGGGGGGAAAGATCCCTGGACATGGCCAAAAAGGAATTGCTGACCCCCGGCATTGAGTTCTTATCCTCCATTGAGCTGGGCAAAAAGCCCGCCGTGGGCAAAACCGTCCTGGTCATCGGTGGTGGTAATGTGGCCGTTGATGTAGCGGTGACCGCCCGCCGTCTGGGTGCGGCCAAGGTCACCATGGTCTGCCTGGAATCAAGGGAGGAAATGCCGGCCTTTGAAGAGGAAATTGCAGAAGCTCTCCATGAAGGGGTTACCTTCCTCACTTCCTTTGGACCGGACCGGATCATCGAGAAAAAGGGCCGCATCACAGGAATGGAGGTTGTGAGCTGTAAATCTGTGTTTGATGGAGTCGGCCGGTTTAACCCCAGCTTTGATCCGGCCGTCAAAAAGACCCTTGAAGCAGACCAGATCATCCTGGCCATCGGGCAATCCACAGACCTCGCCTATACCAAGGATGAGGTGGATACCCAGCGCGGCCTCATTGTCATTGATGAAAAAACCAGGGCTACCAATTTGGAAGACGTCTATGCCGGTGGCGACATCGTCAGCGGCCCCCTGTCCGTGATCCACGCCGTGGCTGCCGGGCGCAACACCGCCTATGCCATAGCAAAGATCAAACCCTTGTCCCATATGCCCATGGGGCAATCCCTGGACATGCATTGCGACGGTCAGAACAAAGGCAACAGAACCCCGGACATCCAAACCCTGGAGGATATCCGGTCCGAAGCGGCCCGGTGTGTCAATTGCGGTTGCATTGCCGTGAATGCATCGGATATGGCCCCGGCCCTCATGGCCCTGGGGGCAAAGATCAAAACCACCCGGCGGACCATTGCCGCCGATGATTTCTTTGCCGCAAACATCATGAAGTGCACGGTTCTTGAGAAGGATGAGCTGGTTGAGGAAATCGAAATCCCCGCGCCCTCAAAAAACAACCGGCAGGGGTATCAAAAATTCAGAATACGGAATGCCATTGATTTTCCCATTGTGAGCCTTGCCTATTCCTTTGATCTGGAAGGAAAGGCCATTAAGAAGGCGAGCATTGTCCTGGGGGCCGTGGCGCCGGTTCCGGTGCGGGCCAAGGCGGTTGAAACCTTCCTGGAAGGCAAACCCGCCAGTGATAAAACCGCCCTGGCTGCCGGAGACCTTGCCGTGAAAGCGGTCAGGCCGCTCGCCAAAAATGCCTTCAAGGTGCAGATTGTAAAGGGATTGCTCAGGAAAATGCTTGGATAAATATCCGTTTTTTTAAAAAACTATTGTTTGTTGGGCGGGATGTGGCATATGGTGTCACAGTAAGCGTTCCAAACGCTTGGAACATAAACCGAAGAGCTTTATGGGGTTGATTATTTATTAAACATCAGGAAAGGAGCCAGCTAGAATGAAACGACGTGAGTTTATCAAAAAAGCAGGAGTTGGGGCAGCAGCAGTTGCCGCCACAGCCGTAAACGCGCCCTATGTCATCTCGGCGCAGAAATCGACCATTAAATGGAGGCTGCAGACATATGCAGGACCCGCCTTGGCCGAGCATGTCATCAAACCTTCCATTGACGCCTTTAATAAAGCAGCCAATGGAGAAATGGTCATCGAACTGTATAATGCCGACCAGCTTGTTCCCCAGGGGGAACTGTTCAGGGCCGTTGCCAAGGGCACCATTGATGCCGCCCAGAGTGACGACGATTCCATGGCCGCTCCCGTTGACGTGGCCATATTTGCCGCCTATTTCCCCTTTGCTTCCCGTTATTCCCTGGATGTCCCTGCGCTGTGGAACTGGCTGGGGCTTAATAAAATCTGGGAAGAAGCCTATGCTGAAGTTAAGGGCGTGACCTGGCTGAGCACCGGGGCCTGGGATCCCTGTAATTTTTCCACTTCCAAGCCCATCAAGAGCCTGGCCGACTTGAAGGGTCTCAGGGTCTATACCTTCCCCACCGGCGGGAAGTTCTTGCAGCAATTCGGTGTCATCCCCATGTCCCTTCCCTATTCGGATGTTCAGATGGCCATTCAGACAGGCGAGCTGGACGGTGTCTGCTGGTCCGGTATTACCGAGGTATATACCGTGGGCTGGGCCGATGTGTGTAAATATTACCTGACCAACCCCATCTCCGGGGCCTGGGCCGGTTCCTATTTTGCCAATACCGATAAATGGAATGCCCTGCCCGAACATCTGAAGACCTTGTTCAGGCTCTGCATGGACAGCTCGCATTATTACCGTCAGCACTGGTACTGGTATGGAGAAGCCAATTACCGGACCAAGGGCGGCAAGATGCAATTGACCACCATTCCCCAGGAAGAATGGAAGCAGGTTGAAGCTGCAGCTTATAAATTATGGGATGAGGTTGCGGCCAAGAGCCCGAGAAACGCAAAAGTCGTGGCTATCCTCAAAGAATACACCAAGACCATGGAAGCAGCAGGTCCTCCATACCGGTATTAATACGGCGGCTGCTGAGCATTGATGAATGATGTCGGCCTTTCGCAGTAGACCGGAATCGGGCGGGGAAGGCTGATTCTGAAGAACCCTAGATTGAGCAATTACTTACCAGGGGATATATCGAGGCTTGTGTAAGTAATTGCTCATTTTTATCCAGCAAAGAAGAATTGAATTTAAAGGTGCAGCATGCTCAAACCAATTAGAATATTTGTAAGATCCGTTGAAGCCGTGAACACGGCTGTGGGAAAGTTTTCAATGTATCTGGTCTTTGCCATGGGCGGTATCTTACTGTTTGAATCCATATCCAGAACCGTCTTTAATCTGCCCCATATCTGGGCCGTGGAAATCGCCCAGTTTGTCATGGCGGCCTATTACCTGCTGGGCGGCGGGTATTCCATGATCATCGACGGCCATGTCCGGATGGATCTGCTCTACGGCCGGTGGTCCAAACAGAGAAAGGCCATTGCCGATCTTATTACCGGGCCTATCTTGATTTTTTACATGGTGGTCCTCTTGATCGGCTCCATTTCCAGCCTCCAATATGCCATTGAATACAAACAAAAAAGCTATACGCCCTGGGGGCCGCCTCTGGTTCCCATCAAAATCATCATGACCATCGGAATTTTATTGATGCTCTTGCAGTGTCTTGCGGAATGGTTCAAGGATCTATCCAAAGCCAAGGGGGAAGAATAAAAATGAGTCATGAACTGATCGCTATCTTAATCTTCTCTTCCATGGTCCTCATGCTTCTCACCGGGCAGCGGGTTTTTGCCGCCATCGGCGGTGTGGCTGCTTTTTTCTCGCTTCTCCTCTGGGGAAACGGGGGAGTGGAAATGCCCTTCAATGCCAGCTTTATTTTGCTGAACTGGTATCCCCTCCTGACCCTGCCTTTGTTTATTTATATGGGGTATATGTTTTCCGAATCCGGCATCGCCAGCGACCTCTACCGCATGTTCCATGTCTGGACAGGCCCGGTCAACGGCGGTCTGGCCGTGGGCACCATCGGTCTGATGGTGGCCATATCCGCCATGAACGGCCTGAGTGTGGCCGGGATGGCCATCGGAGCCACCATTGCCCTGCCTGAAATGCTGAAGCGGAAATACGACAAGGTGATGGTGACCGGTGTCATCCAGGCCGGCAGTTCCCTGGGTATCCTGGTTCCGCCCAGCGTGGTATTGGTTCTTTACGGCATGATCGCCCGGCAGAATGTGGGCCGTTTATGGATGGCCGGAGTTTTCCCCGGTCTTTTGCTGGCTGCCCTGTTCGTCCTCTATATTCTCATCCGGTGCAAGCTGAATCCGTCTCTCGGGCCGGCTTTGTCCCTGGAAGAACGGCAGCAGATCACCTGGAAGGAAAGGTTTGTTCTGCTCCGGGCCGGGATCATTCCCGTGATCATCATCATTGCCATGACCGGACTTTTCCTTATGGGCGTCACCAGCCTGGTCGAATGCTCGGCCGCAGGTGCCGCCGCCACCACTCTGGCTGCGGCTTTCAGACGCCGGTTGACCTGGAAGGTGATGCAGGATACCCTGCGCAATACCCTGAGCGTCAGTTGCATGTTCATGTGGGTGATTCTGGCGGCCCTGTGTTTTGGAGCCGTGTTTGACGGACTTGGGGCCGTGCATGCCATCAAGACCCTGTTTCTTGACCAGTGGCATCTGACCCCCTGGGGGGTTCTGATCATGATGCAGCTTTCCTATATCCTCATGGGGATGTTTTTGGATGATACGGCCATGCTCATTATTGTGGCCCCGCTTTATGTCCCCCTGGTCATGAGCCTGGGGTTTGATCCGGTCTGGTATGGGGTTCTCTACACCATTACCTGCCAGATTGCCTATATTACCCCTCCCTTCGGGTATAATTTGTTTTTAATGAAGGCCATGGCTCCTCCCGAGGTGTCTTTGGGGGATATTTACCGTTCCATTGTTCCCTTTGCCTTTGTCATGGTCTTTGGACTGGTTCTGGTCATGCTGTTTCCGCAGATTGCGCTCTGGCTGCCCGATGTCTATTTCGGCAAATAGCAGCGAAGAGAGGATTTGATCAACCCAGGGGAAGGGTAATGGTGAATTCGGTGTATTGGTTCACTTTGGATTGGACAGAGATGGTTCCGCCGTGCTGTTTGATGGATCTTGAGGCGATGAAAAGCCCGAGGCCTGTTCCCTTGTTTCCCTTGTCGGAATAGAAGAGATCAAAGAGTTTGTCCTTTTTGCCGTCCTCGATTCCCTTGCCGTTGTCCTGGATGGAAAAAATGAGGTTGGGGGCTTTGATCCGGGTACTAAACCGGAGCAGGCCCCCTTTATTTTTTCCGGAGGCACAGGCTTCTACGGCATTTTCAAGAATACTCATAAAGGCGGAGAAGATGGCGGTTTTATCAATATAGAGGCTGACGGGCTCCTCGGGGCAGTCCATGTCCAGTTGGACATTTTCCTTGTCGGCCTTGGGTTTGATGATGGAGACAATCTCGTTGATAAGGTCCTTGAGAAGAACCATGGACCGGTCCGGCTCTCTTTTTTTGGTATGATACAGGATATCCAGAACCATTTGTCGGGTTTTGGACATCTTTTCCCGTACAATGGCCCAGCCTTCTTTGATGAGCGCGGTATTCCCCTTGTCAAGGCCTGAATCAATGAGGTAGGAGCCGCCGTCCAGACCCGTCAGGACCTGTTTCAACCCGTGGGACACCGCACCGATGTGAAGTCCGAGGGAGGCCAAATGGTCCTGGAGTTCATGGATCAGGGTCACATCGGTGGACATTTCCATGACATGGGTGATCTCCCCTGAATCATCGGTTATGGCCGAGGTCTGAACATAAATGTCTTTTATGCTGCCGTCTTTTAAATGGACTTCAAATTCAGCCGTGTGGGATTTGCCGTCCTTAAAGGTTTTGAGCACCGGACAGTCAGGGCAGGCATCATCCCTTCCCTTATAAATCTTATAGCAGAAATTTTTCTTTTCCGGAAAATGGAAATGTTCCCGGAATATCCGGTTGGTTTCAATGATGTTGAGATCCCTGTCCTGAACCGTGATATAACAGGGCGCTTCATTGAACAACTGGACGTATCGTTTTTCGGATTCCGTGAGTTTCCGGGTTTTTTCCCGGACAAGGGACTCAAGATCCCGGGTATAGGATTGTATTTTTTTCCGGTTTTCAATCCTGTCGCAGGCCCGCTTCAGAGCAATATCCAGGACGTCGTTGTCAATGGGTTTGGGGATAAAATCGACGGCATCCAGCTTCAGGCTTTCAATGGCCAGCTTATAGTCCCCATGACCCGTGATCATGATGACTTCCGTGTCGGGACTGTGTGTTTTGATGTGTTTTAAAAGTGAAAGACCGTCCATCCCCGGCATTCGGATATCGGTGAGAACGATGTCCGGCGATGTGGTGTCTGAAAGAAGAGCTGCCTTGTTACCGTCTTCCGCCGTAATGACCTCATATCCCGCATCCTTGAGATAGATGGCCAGGACCTTCCGGATGCCTTCTTCATCATCGGCCAGGAGAATTTTGGCTGTCATACGGTGTTATCCCTATCTAGTGATCCGGTTCCGGATAATTTTTTTCTACACAGGTTCTAATGACCGTTTTAAGATATTCGGGATCAGCATCTTTTGCAACATAAATTTCAGGTTCAGGCACAGGGTGTTCAAGGGTCACATTCAGCATTTTAATATAATGAAAAAAGGCGTTCCGATCCACTCCTGAAAAAAAGATAATGGGAAGATCCTTATATTCCGGGCAGGCGGCGATTTCCTGGTAAACCAGGCCCCCGCCTTTTTTGGGCATCATGATATCCAGGATAAGGGCCGAGGGCCTGATCTGTTTGAGAACATCAAGCCCCTCTGAGCCGTCTTTTGCCAGGAGGGGTTCAAACCCCATGGATTTGACCAGGGTCATGAGATAAAACCGCATCTGCATCTCATCTTCAAGGATCAGAACCTTTGGCAATTCTTTTCCCCGGGTCATGGGACCACCCCGGTCTATAATTTATCGTCCCTGTTCACGCTGGCAACAGGGCAGGCCGATCTTAAGACGACCTGTTCAACGGTGGACCCCAGGAGGGCTTCGTCAGGATCAATGTCCTTTGTATGATGGGCCATGACGATGAGGTCGCCGCTGGTTTCCCGGGCAAATTTCAGGAGTTCGACATAGGGGGTGCCTTCCCAGATGGTGATTTCATAATTGTCAAAATCCTTCATCCGGGGTACATACTCGGTTTCGATTCTTGCTTTGGCTGCTTTTATGTGGTCTTCAATGGATTTTTGTCCGGGTGATACCCCGGCCTGGGAGGTTCCCATATCCAGGGCATGGAAGATATAAAGCTTGCACCCGATAAATGCGGCCATCTTATAGGCAAATTGAAATGCGGCCATGGAGGCCTTTGAAAAATCGGTTCCAAAGATGATTTTGTTGAAATACCAGAAACAGGTTTCACAGGGCCTGCTGATGATGAGGACCGGGCACCGGGCTTTTTGGGCCACTTTCTGCATGGTGGTGCCTACGATTCCCCGGAACCTGGCCGAGCCGGTTTCATCCTGCCGGGTATGGGCCCCCATGATGATCAGATCCACACCCTCTTTTCTTGCAAACCTCAGGATCTCGGTGGACGGTATCCCGGCAAGGGCCTCAATTCTGGGGCTTGCGTATTTTTGAATCAGGGCCTCATAGGTGGTCTTCATTTCATCTTTGACGAATTCAATATATTCCGGACCTAGATTATCTTCTTCTCCGGTGACATAGTCCCTCACGGAGAAGCTTCCCCCATGGGAAGGTACACCAAACACATGATAAAGAACCAGTTCGGATTTATATTTTTCGGCCAGCTCAAAAGCAATTTTTGCAGCCGCATCACAGGCAGGAGAAGCGGTTGTGGCAAAAAGTATTTTTTTAAACATAGTTACCTCCTTATGGAACATTGTAACGGGTTAAAATTAAAAGACAATTCCCAGGCAACCCCTTCCACTAGCTCAAACAGCGTGTAAAACGTCTCATACTCGAAAATGTCCTCCTTATCCCCAAAAACAATATGTTTCAGTTTTCCCAGGGTTAATGTGTGGTCCAGTAAAGCTTCGGGATGAAAAAATTTTAAGTCTTTTGTTTTTTTTTGGATGACTCCTTTCAAGCTGTTATACACGGTTAATTTCGGTTTTCCGGGGAATCCCTGGATTTCAATGGTTTTGTAAAACACCAGGGATTCGATATCGCTGATTTTATTCCCTACACTATCATTCTTTGAAATAATTTCAAGCAGAGAGTCAAGGATTTCGCTGAGGTTTTTCAGTTCAGGATAGCGGCGGATCATCAGCAAAAAAGATCTCAAGGTAAAGGCCTTATCCAGTTCAATGGGGTTTCCCAGCAGTTTCAACACCGGTCCGGTCTGTTTTACACCCTTTTTCAGGAGGTTTCCGTACGAATCAATGAAAATTTTTTCCATGGCCGGTCTCCTTTCACGCCTTTGTTCTTAAAGGAATCCGGATGATAAATTCAGATCCTTTTCCGGGTTCGGTGCGAAAGCTGATGTTTCCATGGTGTTCCTCTATGATTTTTTTGGTGGTCATGAGGCCGAATCCGGTTCCGTTCATCCCCTTGGTGGTAATAAATTTCTTAAACAGGGAGGCTTCCACGGACTCACTCATCCCGGCGCCATTGTCTTTTACCTGGTAGACGATTTCTTTTTCCTTTGCCGTGATGCTGAGTGTCACCTGTCTTTGTCTTTCCTGCTTTTGGCCTTCCTGTTTTTGGCCTTCTGGGTCCAAAGATTCATCAAAGGCATCAAAGGCATCAAAAGCATTGGCGACAAGATTCAGCAGGCAATTGTGGATGGCGTCGGAATCCATCAAGGCCAGTTTTTTCTCAGGGGAGGGGAGAAATTTAAAAATTATTTTTTTTTCTTTTGCCTTATGGGTCATGAGTTGAACAATTTCCCGGGCCGGCGTGTTGGGGTTTTCCAGTTGGAAATTCAGCCGGGTCGTTTTGGCATAATTTAAAAGATCCAGAGAGAGTTTGGTGATTTTGTCGATATTCCCCTTCATCATTTCCCAACCTTGTTTTAAATACTGCCGGTTCTCATGCTCAATCCCCTGTTCCAGGATAAAGGAACTTCCCTTGAGGCCGCCGGCAATATTTTTAATGGCATGGGACATGCCGGCAATGGTCTGGCCGATGGTCGCCAGCTTTTCAGATTCATTGAGCTTTTTGTCTTTTTCCTCCACAAGGATTTTAAGATCTTCCATATAGGTTTTGATATTGCGGCTGATGGCCATCCGGTCCTCGGCCTTTTGGATGGCGGATTCGAGATCCATGCTGTCAATGGGTTTGGTAATGAAATCCGCTGCTTCATACTGAAGGCTTTTAACGGCCAGATCCATGTCTCCATGGCCCGTGATCATGATCACTTCGGTTTCAGGGTTCAGGTGTTTAATCCGCTTTAACAGTTCAATCCCGTCAATGCCCGGCATTTTAATATCCGTGATCACAAGGTCGGGGGCTTCACGGACAAAGATGTCCAGCCCGGTTTCACCGTCCGGCGCCGTCAGGATCGTATATCCGGCCGATTCAAGGGTGATTTTTAAGACTTTGCGGATACCGTCCTCATCATCCACAAGAAGAATTTTTAAGGGATTCATGGGGCTGGTGTTCATTTTGCCCTCCCCTTATCCATTTTAAACCGCAGGGAAAAAACAGCGCCACCTTGGGGATTATTTTTGACACTGATATCCCCGCCGGATTCCCGGATGATGCCATAGCTGATGGAAAGCCCCAACCCTGTTCCTTCTCCGACTTTTTTGGTCGTAAAAAAAGGCTCGAAAATTTTATCCATCAGCTCTGCCGGAATCCCTGTGCCCGTGTCTGAAATGCTTGTTGTTACCATTTCCTCACTAGAGGAAGTGGAAATGGTGATCTGCCGGGGGATTCCCTCTTCCTGGGTTTCCGCCCGCATGACGATGGCATCCCTTGCATTAATGAGAAGGTTGATGAATACCTGTTCCAGACGAACCGGGTCAGCCAGTATCCGGGGAAGGTTTTCGTCAAGTTCCCATTTAACCGTGATTTCTCTTAATTTGAGCTGCTGGCTGAAAATATCAAAGGCCCGTTTAAGGGTGTCGTTGATATTGACGGGCTCCTTTGAAAAATCCGATTTTCTACCGAAAAGACGCATATGGTTGGTGATTTTTGATGCCCGGTCCACATGATTTTCAATCTCTTCTGCAAGGGTGTTTAAAATCTTCGGGTCAATGGTTTCATTTTTTTTCAGCTTCCTGGATATGAAGCTGGAGGCGGTTTTGATGACGGACAGGGGCTGGTTCAGTTCATGGGCGACCCCTGTGGCCATTTCTCCCAGGGTTGCCATCTTGCCGGCCTGGATGAGCTGCTGCTCTGTTTCAATGGATAGGGTGATATCAATGACGGTTACCAGAAGCACAGTTTGTTCCGTGAATTCCGCAGGACTGACCCAGATGTTGACATAAAGGGTTTCCCCGGTTTTTTTCAGATGAACCAGCCGTTCATGAAAGGGTTTTTGGACATGGGTTTTAAAGGTCTCAAATTTTTCAGTGGTGGGGAAAAGGAGGGAAAAGTCTTTGTTTTCAATTTCTTCTTTGGTATATCCGTATAAATTCAAGGCGCTGTTGTTGCAGTTGAGGATTTTATAATGATCCATATCCAGGATGAATATGGGGTTGGGAATACTTTTGAAGATGGCCTGGTATTTTCGTTCTGAATCTTTGACAATGCCTTCGAGTCTTTTTCTCCTTGAAATATCAATGCTCATCTCCATGGCAGCCACAATATGCCCGTTTTCATCTCTTAAGGGGGCGGTTTTCACAAACCAGTGGGCAATGGTCCCGTCCTTGTTTATACCGGATTCTTCGCTGAAATGGGACTGTCCGTCGGTAAATGTCCTTTCAACCGGGCAGTTGATGCATTTCTGGCTGAGATTCTTATACGCAGAATAACAATGATCCCCGTATTCAGGCTGGAATTTTTTTGAAAACTCCTTGTTGAATTCGATGAGTTTGTAATCCCTGCTCTGGACGGTAATGGTACAGGGCACCTCATCAAAGAGGTTCTGGTACCGGTCTTTCTGCTCGTTCAGCTCATCCTGTTTGGTTTTTATCTTTTCGCCCATATCGTTTATGGCCAGGGATAATTGGCCTATTTCATCGCGCTGGGCCGGGGTGCTGAAATCGTTCTGGTAGGTCCCCTTGCCGATGAGGTCGGTCTGCCGGATGAGTTTGTTGATGGGGTTGGTTACCAGACGGGAGATACAGAACCAGATGGTCAGGCACAGGACAGTGAAAAGATAGACGGCGGTCCAGGCTGAGAGTTTTTTTATGGATCCGATGGCGGTTTTGATACTTTTCAAGGAAACAATAACATCCAGGGTGCCTATTTTTTTGGCTTCGCTTGGATGGTAGTGGCATTGGGCAGTGGAGCAACCCGGTTCATTGAGGATGGGATTAATGATGCCCAGGAGAAGTTCCCCTTCAGGGGATTCAAAAATCCGGATACGCTCCTTGATGTCGGTCTTTATGACCGGAGTGTCTCCAAAATGGCAGGTCTTGCAGGCCACATCCGTTTTTTCGGCAAAGGAATGGATTTCTTTACTGTTGTTTGAAAATTTAATTTTTCCATGGGCGTCATAGAGCCGTATGGTTTCAATTTTATTATATTCAGACATGCTTTTTAAGACATCCAGCATGTCTTTGTTGGGGTTGTGAAGCATGGCAAACCAGGTGAAATTTAAGACGGTGTTGCAGAATTTATCAACATCTGAGACAGCTTTTTCAATCAGGGCTTTTTCCTGGATATCGATGGTCACCCGGGACCAGAGAAAAATACTGATAAAAAGAACCAACCCTACAGGAATAAGGAGTTTAAAGACCAACCCTCTTTTCTGTAGTGTTCTTTTCTCCATCAAAGGGTCTCCTGAACCGTTATTTTAAGATATCTCGTACGATCTTTAACAGTTCTTTTTGATCAAAGGGTTTTGTGAGGCTGGCCACGGCTTTTGGGATGGCATATTCATTCCCGGCCATCCCGCTGATGACAATCACCGGGATGTTTTTTTTCTGCTTGTCCTGGGCCAGTTTGCTGAAAAACCGGGTTCCCCATTCGCCCGGCATGTCCAGATCCAGAGTGATCAGATCAAAGGGTTCCGCGTCGACAAGGTCCATGGCCTCCTTTGCATCCTGGGCCACTGTGGTTCCATAGCCATTGTCCGTTAATAAGTTGGTCAGATAGGTCCGGATCACGGGGTCATCATCAATGATGAGAATTTTTTTCATTTTTTCCTCCATCTCGTGAAAGCTCTTTTATTTATTAACACAGAGGACAGGACAACCGGCGCGAAGAATCACCTGTTTGATCGTGCTCCCCAATTCATCGGTTTCAGAACCGGGGTTTTTCGAGTCCTGGGCCATGATAATCAGATCTGCATATTTTTCTCTGGCATATTTTACAATTTCAAGGTAGGGGCTACCTTCCCAGATTTCTATGGAATAATTTGCAATGCCTTCCATTTTTGATACATATTTTTTCTTGGAAAAGCTGAGCTTTTCACGTCTGCGTTCTTCTATGGCATTCTGGTTAAACTCTTTTGAGCCGGGGGTAAGACTTACATTCTGGGCATGGAAGATATGGAGTTCACAGTTTGTTTTTTTTGCAAGCAGGGTTGCAAAATCAAAGGCCTTATCCGATGTTTGTGAAAAGTCGGTGGCAAAGACCACATTTGAGATGGTTCCCCAGAAAGAGGCCGCCGGGCGGTTCACGATCAATACCGGGCAAATGGAGGCTTTTACGATTTTTTGAAATGAGGATTCGGTGTTTTGGATTGCATTTTCAAGGCCTGCTTCGCCGCCGGTGCTGACACCCATCACCAGGAGGTCGGGTGTATCCTTTTGGAGTTCTTCCAGAATCTCCCGGCAGGGATCACCCGGGACTGTTTTGATGGCATGATTTTTAGATTTTGACAGGTAATCTGCATAATAGGTTTCTATTTTTTCTTTGACGCCCGGGATGGTTTTTTCATCGGCATCCGTCTTGGCGCCACCCGGCTCTTTTGCCTCAATGACATGGAAAACGGTGATATGCGCTTTGTAAAGGTTGCTGATGGTAAACGCGACCCTGGCGGCCGGATCGCAGGCGCTTGTTGTGGATGTTGCAAACAGTATTTTTTTAAACATGGTTACCCTCTATATCTGGTTGTAAACAATATCTGCCCTGGTCTTTGAACCTTTTATACATCATCCATACCATCCCTGTAAGGATTGTCAATCACCCTGCCGTAATCCTGTCGATCACCTTATTTCTCGGAACCGTACAGATGGATGCCACCTGTTTGGGATCGAATCCCATGCACAGGGCCAACAGTTGATTGTAGTCAAACACCGGTATATGGTATTTATCCGTGCCTTGTGCATCATTGAGCTTTTTCTGAATATTATCCAGGTACATGAGACAGGTGATACAGGACACCACAATGAAATCCGCTTTTGTTTCATCAATAATGGCATCCAGTTTGGTCTTTGTAAATTCAGTGGCCTCGGCGGGAGAGCTTTTGGAAAAGCCGCCGGCCCCGCCGCAGCACTGTAGCTCACGGCTGTAATGATCCACCGTCGCCCCCATGGCTTCGGTCAGAATCCGCAGGGCCTTGGGTTCCCGCGGGGATTCCTCAAAACCGACGATTTCACTGGGAAAAAGGGTATGGCAGGGATATTGAACAATGCCGTGAAGACCGTTCAGGTTCTTTTTGATCGTCTTGGAAATCTTTTCTGCGCCCACTTCATTATACAGGATTTCCGATACGTGGCGGACCTTTGTCTTGCATTCCAGCTTCCGGCCGGTCAGTTCAATGAGTTCATTGACACGGGCCAGCTTTTCTTCATCATGGGCCAGGTGGTCCCGCCCCATCCGGAGGGAGCTGTAACAGGAGCCGCACTGAACCATGATATCCAGGCCTTTGGCTTCTGCAATGGAAAGATTCCACCCCGAGGATGCCAGATATGAATCATCATCCGTGGAAGGAAACGAGCCAAACGCCGGACAGCAGACATATCCTTCCGCATCGGCCAGGTCCACACCCAGTTCCGGCATGGTTGCCCGGATGGCCCTCTCAACATCCGGCCGGATGGCCGGGGTATTACAACCTAAGAAAAGACATAATTCCATTTCTTTTATTCCTCATTAAACATATAGTCGTTTTCGCTGACCACCGGTGTTTTCATCAGCATTTCCTGATACAGCTTCAGCATTTCAGGCATCTTTGTGATGGTTTGAAGCTCGGGCAAGCCCAGGGAGGCTCTCAGTTCCGTATTGGTCCCGACGGACTGGGTATAGCCTCTTTTATAAATTTCCACAATGGCGGTGGGAACACGGGTTTCATCGTTCAAGGTCTGCCATCTCCGGATGGCAAGGATCATTTCAAAGGGTTTGACATCCATGGGGCACATTTCTTCGCACCTGGAACAGGACACGCAGGCCCATGGGGTATCATCGTTCAGAAGATCTTCCTCTAGCCCATAGACCACCATGCGGGCCAGATTTCTCACCAGAAGCGGGGGGTCGCCGTGGGAGGCGGGGCAGCCCGACAGGCAGGTGCTGCAATTAAAACAATGCAAGAGATCCTTGGTATTATATATCTGCTTCCACAAATCTTTATCTGACTGACTGAAATCCATAATCTTCTCCTATTCTGCAGTTGTTGCCATCGGGTCTTTGGACAATTTGGCATCAATGACCGCCATGATTTGTTTGTCACTGAAACCCATGATTTCAGCCGCATTATTCTGACAGGCCACCCCGCACATGCCGCAGGCCTGGCAGGTGGCGCCGTCCACAATGATTCTGTCCAGAACCTCGTCGTAGGAACGGGCCCCATAGGGACAGATATCAACGCATCTCTGGCACCTGACGCAGATGGCGTCATGGACCCTGGAAATGGTATGGGCCGTGTGGATTTTCCGCCCGGACAGATAGGCATAAGTTTTGTGCGCTGCGGCCTCGGCCTGAAGGATGGCATCTTTCAGGGTCATGGGGGAATGGGCAACCCCTGCCACATAGAGCCCGACCTTTAAAAATTCAACCGGCCGCCATTTTGAATCCGCTTCCACAAAGAATCCGTCTTCATTTACCGGAAGCCCAAAGGCCTTGCCCACATCCCGGTTGGAGGCTTCCGCATCCACACCGGTTGACAGAATGAGATAATCCGGTGTGAGTTGCATTTCCGCATTCAGGACCGGTTCGGTAAAGGTGATCACCGGGCTTCCGTCGGTCAGTTCGACCTTGGGTTTGTTGTCCAGGCTGTAGCTCACGAACACAATCCCGGCCAGCCGCGCCTTTGTATAATATTGTTCGTTAAATCCATAGGTCATGACATCCCGGTACAGGATAAAGATCCTGGCCTCGGGATTTTTTTCCCGGATGGACAGGGCATTGGCAATGGCGCCGATACAGCAGATCCGGCTGCAATACTCCCGGCCTTCTTTTTGTCTGGACCCCACACACTGGATCATGACAATGGTTTCCGCTTCGCTGACATCGATTTCCCCGGTGGCCAGCCCGTCTTTCAATTCGGCCTGGGTCAGGATCTGATCCGAATTGCCGTATTCATATTCGTCGGTGGCCCCCTCATGACCGCCGGTTGCAATAATGGCGGCGCCATGGTTCAGATAGAAATTCTCCTGGCTTGATATGTCCCTGATCTTTGTTTCAAAAGCTCCCAGGGATCCTTGGGTGGCAACGACCTCACAATTTTTATGAAGGGTGATGTATTTGTGCTCAAGGACCTTGATGGTCATGTCTTTTGCCATGGAAACCGGCGTAAGCCCGTCAATGGTATGTTCAATCCGGGTTCCGGCATATCCCCCCAGCTTGTCTGTCTTTTCCACCAGGTGGACTTCCACACCTCGCTGGGCAAGGCTGAGGGCCGCATGCATGCCGGCGATCCCCCCGCCCACAACAAGGGCGGCCGGGTTGATGGAAAGGGTCTCTACATGGAGGGCGGGTTTGAGCTTCAGGTTTTCAACGGCGGCCCTGATCTCATTATAAGCTAAACGGGTGTAATCTTTTTTGGCGGATTCAACAGGTTGGGGCTCAAAAAATCCTTTATGCACAATGGAGGAGAGATCGATAATCTCAAATAAGGATGCGCTGAATCCCGCTTTCTTGGCCAGGTTTTTCAAGGATTTGCGGTACATGAAGGGATGGCAGGCCCCGATGAGGAGGCGGTTGCATTTTGATTTGGCCAAGAGATCCAGAACCATTTGTTTGCCTTCATCGCTGCAAACCATATCCATGATATTGACTTCCCCGACACTGTTGAGCTTTTTGAGGCCTGCGCCAAGGACATTAAAATCAACACTGCTCTCCTGCGTTTTTTCGCTGCATTTGCAGAGCACCACCGATACCAGGGGTTCATCCCTGTCCTTGGCCGTGGGTTCGGGAATTTCTTCTTCTTCAAGAAGGGACACATCCATACCGGACAAAAACCGGCTCACCTGTCCGGCAGCGGCAATCCCGCTGCTGATGGCTTCGCTTAAATCCGTGAGCCCCATGAGGGACCCGCATAAAAACACGCCCGGCTTGACCAGCTTGACCTTGTCATAGGGGTCGGTGGGCAGGAGGTTCTGGGAATTGACATCCACATGAAGCAGGTCTGCCAGTTTTTTATGGGTTTCATAGGGAACTTGGCCGGTTGAAAGAACCACCATATCATAATCAGACACAAAAAATTCCTGGGTTTCGGAATCAAAATACCGCATGGAAAGGCTTTTGTCCGGGTTCAGCATGACCTGCTGGACACGGCAGCGGATCAGCTTGACCCCGTGTTCGTCAACGGCTCGTTCATAATACCGGTAAAAATCTTTGCCAAAGGTTCGCATATCCATATAGAAAATAGTGGTTTCAACATCGTCCCCGCCTTTTTCCTTGGCCAGTACGGCTTCTTTCAAGGCAAACATGCAGCAGATGGAAGAGCAATAATCCCTTTTCTGTCTTCTGTTTCTGGACCCCATGCATTGAACCCAGGCAATCTTTCTGGCGGGCTTGCCGTCGGAGGGCCGCCGGATGGTTCCGTCAAAGGTGCCGGACCCGCTGATGATGCGTTCAAAGGCAAGGGAACTGACCACATCCGGTGAAACGGCCCAGGATTTGGCGTCTTCAAAATCTTTTAAATTATACAGCTTTACCCCGGAGGCCAGAACAATGGCATGAACCTGTCGTGTCAAAGGTTCGTCTTCCGCCTCAAGATTTATGACGTTTGTGGGGCAGACCTTGAGGCATTCACCGCATTTTGTGCAGGTGTCCATATCAATGAGCAGCATCTGGGGCGTGTTGTGGGGCACGGGTTTATACACCGCCTTCCGGAGAGTCAGACCGTGGTTGAATTCATCGGCTGTCTCCACCGGGCAGACCCGGATGCATTCGCCAAGGCCGTTGCATTTTTCCGTGTCAATATACCGGGCCTTTTTTAACAATTCGACGGTGTAATTACCGGCATCCCCTTCAACGCGCTTGAGTTCCGTAAAGGGCAGGATTTCTATATTTTCATGGTACAGGCCTTTTCGCATACAATATTGGGATGCATATTCCCGGCCGACCATGGGCAGCATCCGGCACATCCCGCAATGGTCCGTGGGAAACTGGTTGTCCAGCTTGGCCAGAATACCGCCGATCTGGGGGGAGGCATCCGTCAGCAAAACCTTGTATCCGATCTCGGCCAGTTCTATGGCGGCTTTAATTCCGGAAACGCCGGCACCCGCAACCAGAACCGTACCCGTGGGCTTTTTTTCTGCCATAATATTCTCCTATTTAACTTGCCCTGTCACTTCAACCAATTCGTCATTTTCAAAAACAGTCAACGGCTGTTTTTCATCATGGGATCGCCCTGCCTGATAGTCAAACCTGCTTTGAGTTTTCTGGGCCACGGCCCTGAACATGGGCATCAGATCAATGCTGTTGGGACAGGCGCTGGTGCACTGGCCGCATCCGACGCAGAACAGGCTCATATGGCTCATACGGGTCAGGTGATAAAAAATGGTATCCGTCGGCATTTTAAGGGTCCCGAAGGTATCGGCCCATCCCATATACTGATCCCCGTTGTGGCGGAAGGTATCGGTCACAAACACGCATTCCTTGCAATAACAGACCGGGCAGGCCACCCGGCAGTTATAGCAGTTGATGCAATTGGCCACCCGGTCTTCAAGGGCGTCAATGCTGGGGGTGGATTCCCGGTACTGGGCCAAAGCCGCATCACAGGCATCTTTCCGTTTTTTGGCCAGTTGCTGGACTGCGGCTTCCCTGCTGGCCGGGGCTTCCCCGGTGTTGAGGCCTGCTGCGTCAAGGGCCTTATCTCCCTTGGGGGTCAGGCTTTCGAGATATACCGTCTCGGCGCCTGTGCCGATGACACAGAGCCTTAGGTCCGCATTGTCCGCAACGGGAAATTCGCATATTTTACAGGCGCCGGAGACATCGCAGCCGCCGCTCTCCGTATTTCCGGCCATGGCCTTTTCAAGAAAGGCTTCCGAGGATTGTCCCTCGGCCCGGAGTTTGACAAAATCAAGGTTTTCATAGCGGCCCAGGCAATCCATGCCGATGAGCAGGACATCGTCCAGGTTGGCTTGTTTCAGTTTGCAAAGTTCCACCAGGGCCCGGATCTCGCAGGATCTTAACACCATGGCCGTTTTTCTGCCCGAGGGTCTGGCCGTGATGGATGAGGCAATTCTGGCGCCGTTTACCGGCACCACCGGTGCAAAGGGATCAATGGCCCCCACATGGGACGGATCGGTTATAAGGGTCAGCATGACTCCTCTTTTAGGCTGGATCATGGGGGCCAGCAGGGCATCGACC
>Ga0208968_1000641_pt1 | contig 21772 bp, 18 predicted proteins | sample RifOxyA3_FD_184031 | JGI IMG/M metagenome (GOLD analysis project Ga0208968, IMG submission 184031) | Groundwater microbial communities from Rifle, Colorado - Rifle Oxygen_injection A3 (SPAdes) | ecosystem: Environmental > Aquatic > Deep subsurface > Groundwater | place: Rifle, Colorado, United...
GATGCCGTCAATGTGACGGACAACCAGACCGCCATTGTGCGGATGTCCAGCATTGCCGCCTCGGCCCACCTGGTTGCGGCGGGCTTGGAACCGGTCATGCAGATGGTGGTGAGGGATCGCAACCGCATTGCCATCCAGTCGGATATCATGGGGGCCTATTCCCTGGGCATCCGGAATATCCTCTGCCTGTCCGGGGACCACCAGAAATTCGGAAGCCAGCCCGATGCCATGAACGTCTTTGATATCGATTCCATGAATCTCATCCGGACCGTCCGGAACATGAGGGATACGGGCAAGGACATGAGCGGGTTTGATCTGGATACGGCCCCGCAGATGTTCATCGGCGCGGCCGCCAACCCCTTTGCCGATCCCTTTGAATACCGGGTGATCCGCCTGGCCAAAAAAATCGATGCCGGGGCCGATTTCATCCAGACCCAGTGCATCTATAATATGGAGCGGTTCAGGGAATGGATCAGGCTTTCCAGGGAAGAGGGCCTCACGGAAAAAGTCTATATTCTCGGCGGGGTAACGCCCTTAAGATCCGCGGGTATGGCCCGGTATATGAAAAATAAGGTGGCCGGCATGGATATCCCGGATGACATCATTAAAAGAATGGACGGAGTGGACAAAAAGAGCCAGGCCCGGGAAGGTATTCAAATCTGTCTTGAAACCATCCGGGAATTGAGGGAACTCAAGGGGGTTGCCGGGGTTCACATCATGGCCATTGAATGGGAAGAAGCCGTCGGGCAAATCGTCCAACAGGCCGGTTTGAAATAAAAGGAAAACGCCATGCCCCAGAAATATACGATTCACACGAAGCCTGCGCCGCCGAAATTCTATCCCGTGGGCAAATACGCCACCATTGAATTCAGGGAAAACTGCGCCGGGTCCTGCAAGGAATGCGTCAAGAAAAAATGTGTCTATGATATTTTCAAGAATAATTATCTTCACATGAGCAAAATGGAGGAGCCGGAATATCTTTATACCTGCAATTCCTGTTTCCGGTGTATCCAGGAATGCACCAAGGGGATTTTTTCGAGGGTCATCAACCCGGAATACCGGGACATCGGGGATGAATATTATACCCCGGATGTCATCAACCGGACCTGGTACCAGGCCCATACCGGGAGCATCCCCGTGTCCGGGGCCGGATACCGGGGCCCCTTTGTGGGCAAGGGCTTTGATTCCATGTGGACGGACATGTCGGAAATCGTCCGGCCCACCCGGGACGGCATCCACGGCAGGGAATATATCAATACCTGCATCGAACTGTCCAGGAGGCCCGAAAGGCTCGCCTTTCATGAAGACGGGTCCCTGGCCGTGGCGGTCAACCCCATCCTGGAAATCCCTTTGCCCATCCTTTTTGAAAAACCGTCCTTCGGGGTCTTGAGCCCAAAGGTCCTGGTGTCCATGCTGAAAGCGGCCCAGGCCATCGGGACCAAAATGTTCATGGATGCGGATGAGATTAATGAAACCCTTACACCCTTTGGAACCACCATCATCCCCAAAATAAAAAAAGAGAATGTCCACCGGTTTGCCGGTCTTTTAAAAGGTTCGGACATGGTGGAAATCGATTATGAGCCGGGCATTGAAACCTTTCTGGAGGCATTAAAGGCTGCTCATGAGAATCTGGTCATCAGTGTGGGGCTGCCCCTGAGTGCGGCTCTCAATTATGCGGAAATCGGCGTTGCACTTTCAAACACGGTCATGGACACCCTCCATGTGTATGCCGATTACAACGGCAGGGAATTGCATTCCCAAAACCCGCGGTTTATCAAGGACATGCTGAGAGACATCCATGTTGCCATGGTGAAAGCCGGGACGAGACGGCAGATCAATATCCTGGCGTCCGGCGGGGTCAGTATGGCCGAGCATGTGAACAAAACCATCATCTGCGGGGCTGACGGCGTGGTCATTGACCGGCCCCTGCTCCTGGCCATGGAATGCCGTCTCTGCGACCGCTGCCGGAAAGGCCTGTCCTGCCCGGTCAAGCTGGAAGAGATAGACCCGGCATACGGCAGCAACCGGATCATCAACCTCATGGGGGCCTGGCGAAACCAGATGCTGGAAATGCTGGGCGCCATGGGACTCCGGGAGGCAAGGCGCCTCCGGGGGGAAGTGGGCCGGTCCATGTGGTTTGAGGATCTTGAAAAAGAAAGCTTTGGTCCGATTTTCGGTGAACGGAAAATTTCTCTGGATGTAGGATAAATCATGAATACAAAATTGAATTCACTGCCTGAAACAAAACCGGTGCGTTCCCGGTTTCGAAACACCATCGGCAAATATACAATCAAGCGCAATTCAAACTGCATCGCCTGCGGGAAATGCGCAGAACTCTGCCCCCACGGGGTCCACATCAAACCGGACAATTATTCGGCCCCCTTCAGGCCGGTGGAGCACAACTGCATCGGGTTTGCCTGCAAGGACACGGACCATTACTGTATCGAACACTGCCCGGAAGAGGCCATGACCCTGAAGGAAAATCCCCTGCTGGAAACCATGGGGGATTACCGCTGGACCCCGGACATGCTGCTGGGCCATTTTGCCATGGCGGAAACCGGGGACCTGCCCCATGTGGACCTGGAATACAGCTTGGGCAATTCCGGCGGCGGGTTTGATAAGATGCGGTTCAAAAAGCCTGAGCCCGGCCTGGCCCTTGACCTGTCCGACGAGGAAATCGACACCGGCATCGATCTGAACAAAACCGGGGACGGCAGACCCCTGAAAACCATTTCCATTCCCTGCTACGGCGGGGGCATGTCCTACGGGTCCACGGCCCTGTCCGTCATCGTGGGCCGGGCCAGGGCGGCCAAACGCCTCAACTCCCTGACCTGTACCGGCGAGGGCGGGTATCCGCCGGAATTCCTGCCTTACAAAGACCATGTCATCACCCAGGTGGCCACCGGGCTTTTCGGGGTGAGGGAAGAAACCATCCAGAACTGCCCGGTCATGGAATTCAAATATGCCCAGGGCGCAAAGCCGGGGCTGGGGGGCCATCTTCTCGGAGAAAAGGTCACCGAGGCCGTGGCCAAAATGCGGGAAACCGTTGTGGGCCGGCCCCTTTTCTCACCCTTCCCCTTTCATTCGGTCTATTCCGTGGAAGACCACAAAAAGCATGTGGACTGGATGAAGGAAATCAACCACAAGGTGCTTTGCTCGGTCAAGGTCTCCACGCCCACGGATGTGGACATGGTGGCCGTGGGGGCCTATTATGCCGGGGCCCATATTATCCATATCGACGGCAGTTACGGCGGCACGGGCGCGGCCCCGGACATCGCCAAGAAAAACATTGCCATGCCCATTGAATACGCCATCCCCAAGGTCCACCGGTTCCTGGTGGAAGAAGGGGCCAGGGATAAAATCACCCTCATTGCCTCGGGCGGCATCCGGAACGCCATGGATGTGGCCAAGGCCATTGCTCTCGGCGCCGACGGCTGCGTCATCGGCACTGCCGATCTGATAGCCGTGGAATGTGTGAGGTGCGGAAACTGTGAAAGCGGCCGGGGTTGCGCCAGGGGCATTGCCACCACAGACCCGGAGTTGGGGTATATGATCGACGAAGCCTATGTGGAACAGCGGCTGGTGAACATGTACATGGCCTGGAGAAAACAATGGTGCAGGCTGCTCAGATCCTTTGGCCTGAAAAGCATCAAAGAACTCCGGGGCCGGTCCGATCTTCTCGTCCACCTGGATTATCTGGATGAGGAAGAACGGAAACAATACCAAAGCTCACCCGGCTATAAAATGGTTTTATAATAAGGAAATATCATGAAGCGGAATACGGATATTCTCATAAACAAGATCCTGGCGTCACGGGGGCGGATTCCCCATCTGGAGACCCCGGTAAACAAATGCGACGAGGAAGGCGGCTGCGGGGTCACCGGCTTCATGGCCAATATCCCCATTGCGGGCCGCCATATCTATGAACCCTCGGTCCAGATGCATAACCGGGGCAACGGCAAGGGCGGGGGCATCGCCGCCGTAGGCCTCAGCGCCTCGGACCTGAACATCCCTAAGGACGTGCTGGAAGACCATTATCTGCTCCAGGTGGCCTATATTGACGAAACCGCCATTGGAGCTGTGGAAGGGTCCAATATTACCCCCCATTTTGATATCTATAAATCCGAGAAAATCCCCACCATCGGCGACTATAAGAGCATCGGCCTTGAAGTGAAACCGCCGGAGGTATGGCGGTATTTTGTCCGGGTCAAACCCGGGGCCCTGGATCAATTCATCCGGTTCAACGCTCTCTACGAAATGGACAAACGAAAGGCCGAAGACGAATTTGTGTTCCAGAATTCCATTCGCCTGAACCAGGCCTATTATGCCTCCCTGGGAGAAAAAAAGGCCTTTGTCCTGTCCCATGCCAGAAACGTCATGATCCTGAAGGTGGTGGGCTATGCGGAACAGGCCACCCAGTATTATTGTCTGGAGGATTTCAGGGCCCACGGCTGGATCGCCCACCAGCGCTATCCCACCCGGGGACGGCTCTGGCATCCGGGCGGGGCCCATCCTTTTTCCGGCATGCATGAGGCCCTGGTCCACAACGGTGATTTTGCCAATTACCATGCGGTCAGCGAATATCTGAACCAGCACCATATTTTTCCCCAGTTCCTGACGGACACGGAAACCTCGGTCCTGCTCCTGGATCTTTACAACCGGGTCTTCGGCTATCCCCTGGAATACATCATCGAAGCCCTGGCCCCGACCACGGAATATGATTTTGACCGGCTTTCCCCGGACAAGCAGCAGGTGTACCGGTATATCCAGAGCCAGCACATGAACGGCTCCCCGGACGGGCCCTGGTTCTTTATCATTGCCCGGAACGACCCCTACCGGGATCTTTTGCAATTGATCGGCATCACGGACACGGCCATGCTGAGGCCCCAGGTCTTTGCCCTTGAGGAAAGGGACGAAGTCCAGATCGGCCTGGTCTGTTCTGAAAAACAGGCCATTGACGCCACCCTCCAGAGCATTGCCGCCGAAGACAGCCGCTTCTGCCCCATTGCCGACAAATACTGGAATGCCCGTGGCGGCAGCTCCACCGACGGCGGGGCCTTTACCTTTACTCTGAAGGATGCGGGAAAAGGCGACAGTTCCAAAACCTTGGTCACTCAGAACAAATTCGGCGACACCGTCACCCTCCCGGAAGGCCGGCGTCATTTTGACACTTCCCTTGAGATTTCCGGGTCCGTTGAAGATCCAAGCCTGGCCAAGAAGGTCACGGCTTTTTTTGAGGCAAAGGATAAAACAGGCCTGGAGCAATTCTGCAACTCGGAATTTGCGCGCCTGGGCTTCCAGGAGATCCAAGGCATCTGCCACACCCTTGAAGCCCTGGCGGCCCAAAACGATGATCAAAAGGCCATGGCCATTGACCTCTTAACCCTTCTCAACGACCGGGCCTTTCCCACGGGCGATAAAAAAAGGAGTTCCCTGCTCCAGATCCTAAGGGACAGCCTGACCCGGATCTTTGCCGCCTCCCCGGCCATCAGGGAAAAACAAAACAGCCGGTATGCCTATATCGACCGGGCCATGAGGGAGGACTTGAGGGCTCCCATGGGAAATGAAACCATCCTGGTGGTCAATGCCAAAGAATTTGAGGCTGAAGGCGAAGACTGCGATTCCAGGATGATCAACAAGGCCTATCGCCTGGGCTGGAAGCAGTATATCTGCTATGGTTACAAGGGCCAGCGCTTTACCGGGTGCGGATTCGGGGCCGATTCCGACGGGGTGAGGTTTGATGTCTACGACAGTTCCGGGGATTATATGGCCTCGGGCATGGACGGCATGGAAATCCATGTCCACGGCAATGCCCAGGACCAGCTCGGCCAGATCATGAAACGGGGAAAATTCGTGGTCCACGGGGATGTGGGCCAGACATTCATGTACGGCGCCAAAGGCGGTGAGGTCTATATCCTGGGCAATGCCGCCGGCAGGCCCCTGATCAATGCCACGGGAAAACCGAGGGTCGTCATCAACGGCACCTGCCTCGATTACCTGGCTGAATCCTTCATGGCCGGAGACCCCCTCAACGGCGGCGGGTTTGTCATCGTCAACGGCATCGCCTTTGATGAGGCCGGAAAAGTCATGGATCTTCCCATGCCCTATCCCGGATCAAACCTGTTCTCCCTGGCTTCGGGCGGGGCCATTTATCTTCGGGACCCGGATTCCAGAATCGTGGAGGAACATCTCAACGGCGGCATGTTCGCCGAGGTGGCCGAAGCGGACTGGAACCTGATCCTTCCCTATCTCACGGAAAACGAGCGGCTCTTCGGCATCTCCGTTGAAAAGGACCTTCTGACGGTGAACGGAAAGAAACTGCCGTTTCAAAAGGTATACCGCAAAGTCATGCCCAAACAGAAATAGGCTTTTTAACCTGCCGGTTTTGTTCAGGAACCGGCAGTCTGATTTTTTCATTTGACAAACCAGCAGATATCCTTAATGTTAGCCATATTTTGTTTTTATTTTTAAAGGAGAAAATTATGCCTGAATTAACCGCTGCCATTGAAACCAGCAAAGGTACCATCAACATAAAACTGTTTGCCGATCAAACCCCGCTCACCTGCGGGAGTTTTGCAAATCTTGCCAAACGTGAATTCTATAACGGCCTGAAATTTCACCGCGTCATCGCGGACTTCATGATTCAGGGGGGCTGCCCCTTTGGAAACGGGATGGGAGGACCGGGCTACCAGTTCAAGGATGAATTCCACAAAGACCTGAAACATGACAAGGCCGGGATTCTTTCCATGGCCAATGCAGGCCCCACAACCAACGGCAGCCAGTTTTTCATCACCCATGGCCCCACCCCCCACCTGGACGGCCGGCACACGGTTTTCGGCATGGTTGCAAGTGAAGAGGACCAGAAAGTGGTGGACAGCATTGCCCAGGGCGATACCATTGAAAAAATCACGGTCAAGGGAAATGTGGGTTCCTTGTTCAAACAGATCAAACCCCAGTTGGATGACTGGAACAAAATCATCACCAAACAGTTTCCCAAGCTGCCCAAGGCATAGCTTGACATAAATACGACAAAACAGCCTGGGCCGGAATTCACGGCCCAGGCTGTTTAATTTGCGCGTTTTATTGTGTAAACGTCTATTCCAGATTCAGGAAAAAAGGTATGGTATGAAGGGAATTGCTCTGCTCCTCCGTCTCCCCCATGCGCCAGCTTGTTATCCGGACCCCGCTTTCCTCGATCTTTTTGACCATGCCTTTGATATCGATGAGAGGGTGCCGGGAAAATACGTTGGGGAGTCCATAGGTCAGGCTGCAAACCAGGCATTTGCCCGGTCTTTTGATCAGGTTGAAAGCTAGTACGATTCTTTTCGCATTGGCGGAAATGAATTCCAGCCGGATGTCATAGGCCCCGTCTTCTGCATCCCCATAAAGGGCTTCAAAAAATCTGTCCGTTGTCTCCAACGGCAAAAGGGTGTCCAGATAGTCCTGAGTAAACAAGCATTCCTTTACGGCATGGCCCATGATAAATCCTATCCTTTCTAAATAAGTTCCCTGAAACACAAAGTTTTTCTTTAATAAACTTCAAACGGAAAATCAAGGGTATTCTTCCGATTTCATACGCAAATGGTTGAACCTCAACATCATTTGTGGTAGTCTTCACCACACAAGAACTCAACACACCAACCCATGGGGGGTCTGTCATTTATGGAAGAGATGAAGCTTGTAAAAGGATTTAAACCTGCCCTTGCAGGGAAACCGGACCAGAGTGTGATTTATTTACCGGACCCGGAAACCGTGGGGGTGTCGGTCATGGATATCCCCTATATCCGGCCGAAGATTCTGGTAAAGGAGAATGACCCGGTTAAAACCGGAACCCCGCTTTTCTGTGATAAGCGCAACCCACGCATCCAGTATGTATCTCCGGCCACCGGCACTGTCGAAAAAATAATTTTTGGTGAGCGGAGGCGTTTAAAGGAAATTGTGATCCGGCTCCAGGGAAAAGAGGATTTCATCCGTTTTGAAACCCTTACCCCGGAGGCCGTGGATACGATCCAAAAGCCGGACCTTGTCCGCCTGCTCCAGGAAGGGGGGCTCTGGCCCTGTTTCCGCCAATTTCCCTTTATGGACACCGCCGATCCGGACCTTGAGCCGCCCATGATCATTGTTTCCCTGAACGGGAACGATCCCTTTTCCCCCCATCCCGGGGCGGTGCTGGAAAAGGAATTTTCTGTCTTTGAATTCGGCCTCCGGGTCCTGGGCAAACTGACCCGGCGCATCGTTGTTTCTTCACGGCAAAGCAGCCTGGATCAACTGAACGGGGTTAAAAATCATGTCACCCATCAGGTCCCGGATCTTTATCCGGCCTGGGATCCTGGTGTCGTCCTCTACCGGTTGAAAACAACCGTTGAAGAAAACCGCTCCTGGTGCATATCGGCAGAACATCTCCTCCTGGTGGGAAAATTTCTTCTGACCGGCACCTACCCGGTGAAACGGGTTTTCACCGTGACCCGGCCGGGGGACCAAAAACCCCATATCATCGCCCGGCAGGGCTCACCGGTCAAAGCCCTGGCCGGACGCTTCCCGGACAGGAGCCTCATCACCACGGGGCGATTCAACGGAAGGCCGGTTGACCCCGACTCCCACCTGGGATTTTTTGACACCACCCTTAATATCATTCCGGACAACCCCGAAGAGGAATTATTCGGGTTTATCCGGCCGGGGATATCCAAACCTTCCGTTTCCCGGACCTTTTTATCCTCTCTTTTTAAGACCCCCAAGGAATTGGACTGCAACCTTCACGGCGAGGAACGGGCCTGCGTCAACTGCGGCTACTGCGCCCGGATCTGCCCTGTGGATCTGGAACCCAGTTTCATCATAAAGGCCCTGTTGAGCGATGATATTGAAGATGCTTTAAGTTTCGGTCTTCTGGACTGCTGCCGGTGCGGGCTGTGCACCTATGTCTGCCCCTCGAAAATCGAATTGACCCATCTTCTGTCCGATGGAATCACTGCCTATTACAAGGATAAACAATAGAATATGAACCCCTTAAAAAAGCTATTTGAGTCAACCCGGACACATTTCTCCGGTTCAGGAAAATTCAAGGCCCTGGCTCCCCTGTTTGAGGCCGTAGAGACCGTTTTCTTCTTACCCTCACACAGAACCCGGCACAGGCCCTTTGTCCGGGACAGCCTCGACCTGAAACGGTTCATGACCTTTGTCATCCTTTCGCTTCTGCCCGTTCTTTTCTTCGGCATTTACAATACCGGGCTCCAGGCCGGTTTGGCGGGAGGTAAGGCCTATACCGTTTCCCAGGCCTTCCTGACCGGCCTGACCTATGTCCTGCCCATTCTTATCGTCACCTATGCGGTGGGGCTTTTCTGGGAAATTCTATTTGCCTCCATCCGGGGACATCACATCAGCGAAGGCTTTCTGGTCACCGGGCTTTTATTCCCTTTGACCCTTCCGCCCACCATCCCCCTCTGGCAGGTGGCCCTGGGCATTTCCTTCGGCGTTGTCGTCGGGAAAGAACTCTTTGGCGGAACCGGCAGAAATGTATTGAACCCGGCCCTGACCGGCAGGGCCTTTCTTTTCTTTTCCTATCCCCTGACCATGTCCGGAGATGTCTGGATTGCAGGGAAAACCGCAGTGGACGGGGTCAGCGGGGCAACGGCCCTATCCGTTCTGGCTCCGGAAGGGCAATCCATCACCGCCGCCCTGGCCGATTCAGGCTTCACGCTGTCCAACCTCTTTTTCGGATTCATACCCGGCAGCATCGGCGAAACCTCGGCCCTGTGCTGCCTCCTTGGGGCCGCCTTCCTGCTCCTGACCCGGGTGGCCAATTTCAGGGTCATCATCGGCGGCATGGCCGGACTGATCCTGACCTCCCTTGTCTTCTCTTTCATTCCCGGCGACGGCGGCTCCTGGTTGAAGGCCGGCCCTCTGTACCATCTATGTGCCGGCGGATTCCTGTTCGGCATCACCTTCATGGCCACCGACCCCGTCAGCGGGCCGGGGACGGACCCGGCAAGATGGATCTTCGGCTTTCTCATCGGCTTTCTTACCGTAACCATCCGGGTGGCCAACCCGGCCTTTGCCGAGGGCACCATGCTGGCCATTTTGTTCATGAATGTGTTTGCCCCGCTCCTGGATCATATGGTGATGAAATATAAAATCTCAAAAAGGATACCCAATGTCTGACAAAGAAACAAAACCCGGCAAAACAAAGGTGGTCCTCTTCGCCCTGTTGCTCTCCGGCATCTGCAGCCTCCTGATTACGGCTTCCGCCGTGGGGCTTAAGGGATTTCAGGAGGCCAATATGGCCCTGGACAAAAAAATCAATATTCTCAAAGCCGCAGACCTGATCAAAAACGGGACACCGGCCAAACAAGAGATCAATGCCCTTTATGATGCCCATATCCGGGAAGTCCTGGTGGACGGCCAGGGGAATATCATCGAAGCTTACGCTCCCGACGCCTTGAACCTGTATTTCATCCAGGAAAATGAGGTCATCAAAGGCTATATCATCCCCATCAACACCCGGGGACTCTGGGGAAAAATCCAGGGATATCTGGCTTTTGAAAATGACGGCCGGACCGTGTCCGGATTCTCCGTCTTCAGCCATTCGGAAACTCCGGGTCTGGGCGGGGAAATCGAAAGCGCCTGGTTCCAGAAAAATTTTAAAGGCAAAAAAATATTAAATTCCCAGGATAAATTCGTTTCCGTGGGCATTGCCAAGGGCAAGGCTGAAAATCTCCCCAAAGAGCTTCAGTCCCATCATGTGGATGGCATTTCCGGGGCCACTCTGACCGGAAAATACCTTTCCGAAGGCATCAAAGAGAATCTTATGAAATATGATTCCGTATCCGTCACCTTCCGGCAGAAAGACCTTAAACCCTATAAGCGACCATGAGGATAACAGCCATGTCAGAAGAAAAAGAAAGATATATAGACATCATCACCAGGGGCATCTGGAAGGAAAATCCCGTGGCCTACCAGATATTGGGCATCTGTTCCGCTTTGGCCGTCACCGTCAAAATGTCCACGGCCCTGGTCATGGGCATTGCCCTGACCGTGGTCACGGCTTTTTCCAGCCTGCTCATCTCCTCCATGAGAAAAATGATCCCCTCCAATATCCGGATCATTGCAGAGCTTGCCATTATCGCTTCCCTGGTCATTGTCACGGACCAGGTGTTGAAAGCCTTTTTCTATGATATTTCCAAGCAATTGTCCATTTTTGTGGGCCTCATCATCACCAATTGCATTGTTCTGGGAAGGGCTGAAACCTATGCCATGGCCAACAAACCCCTGGATTCCTTTTTCGACGGGATCGGAAACGGCCTCGGATATTCCCTGGTCCTTATCATTGTGGCGTTTTTCCGGGAACTTTTGGGATCGGGAAAATTTCTGGGCTTCACAGTCATCCCCCAATTTGTCTTTGACGCCGGCTACCAGAATATGGGCCTCATGGTTCTTGCCCCCGGCGCCTTTTTCATCATCGGACTCCTGGTCTGGTTGAAAAACAGCCTGCCCGGAATATCAAAGGAAGAAAGGTAGAATTTCATCATGGGCGATCTTTTCAGTCTGTTCATCAATTCCGTATTCATCGGCAATATTCTTCTGGCCTATTTTCTGGGCATGTGCTCCTTTATTGCCGTATCAAAAAATGTTGAAACCGCTACCGGTTTAGGCTTTGCCGTCATCTTTGTCCTCACGGTGACAAGCCCCGTCAACTGGTTCATCTACCACGGGCTCCTGGCCCCGGGAGCTTTGGCCTGGGCCGGGTTTCCCGACCTGGACCTGAGTTTTTTAAAATTCATCACCTTTATCGCCGTCATTGCCGCCATTGTCCAGGCTGTTGAAATGATCATCGACAAATACTCTCCCCTGCTCTATACCACTCTGGGCGTATTCCTGCCCCTCATCGCCGTCAATTGCGCCATTTTAGGGACAGCCCTCTTTATGGTGGAAAGAAATTATACCCTCATGGAATCCATTGTTTTCGGGGCAGGCTCCGGAACGGGCTGGATGCTGGCCATTGTGTCCATGGCCGCCATCCGGAACAAGATCAAATATTCGGATGTGCCCAAAGGCCTCCAGGGCTTCGGCATTACCATGATCATTGCCGGGCTCATGGCCATGACCTTTATGATGTTTTCAGGCATTACGCTTTAATCGGGGAGAATAAAACGTGCTATATCTGCTCAGCATATTGGTTTTTTCGGGTGTGATTCTTATCCTGGTCACGGTCCTGCTTTTTGTTGAATCAAAGGTAACCACCAAGGGTAATTTTGAAATTCTCATCAATGACGATAAATCCCTTAAAATATCGGGAAATCCGACACTCCTGTCGGCCCTTTCCCGGAATGATATTTTTCTTCCCTCGGCCTGCGGCGGATCAGGGTCCTGCGGTATGTGCAAATGCGTGGTCACCGAAGGCGGCGGCGGCATCCTGCCCACGGAGCTGGCCCACCTGTCCCGGAAGGACAAACTGGCGGGCAAACGCCTGTCCTGCCAGCTCAAGGTCAAGGATAACCTCAGGATCAACGTCCCGGAATCCATCTTCGGCATTAAAAAAGTCAATGCCGAGGTCGTTTCCAACCAGAATGTGGCCACTTTTATCAAGGAACTGGTCCTGAGGCCGGAAACCCCCATTGACTTCAAGGCCGGAGCCTATATCCAGATTGATGTGCCGGAATATGACCTGGCGTTTAAGGATTTCCACATTGACGGCAAATTCGTCAGCGAATGGAAAAAATACAATCTCCTGGAACTCACGGCAAGGGGGATCAAACCGGGTTTCCGGGCCTATTCCCTGGCCAACCCGCCCCATGACAACGACGTCATGATGCTGAATGTCCGGATTGCAACTCCGCCGCCGGGCACCGAGGGCATCCCTCCCGGATTCGGTTCTTCCTATATTTTCAACCTGAAACCGGGGGACAAGGTCACCGTCAGCGGGCCCTACGGTGATTTCATGGCAAAGGACACGAACCGGGAAATGTGCTTTGTCGGCGGCGGCGCGGGCATGGCCCCCTTAAGAAGCCATATCCTGCACCAGCTCGACGGGATCCACACCAAACGGAAAATCTCTTTCTGGTATGGGGCAAGGTCTAAAAAAGAAATGTTTTATGACGATATTTTCAAGGACCTTGAAGCCCGCCACCAGAATTTTTCCTATTATATCGCCCTTTCCAGCCCGGACCCCGAAGACAACTGGGAAGGCCTTACCGGGTTTATCCACAACCACCTCTGCGATTCCTATCTCTGCACCCATGAAGACCCGACGGAAATTGAATATTATCTGTGCGGTCCTCCACCCATGATCAATGCCATTATCAATGCCCTTTACAATCTCGGGGTGGAAGACGATATGATCTTTTTTGATAAATTCTAGGAGAAAGGGGAGGCTGCGGCCTCCTTAAAAAACTATTCAACCTGCTGTTATAATTAATTTCTTGACACATGAAGATACATTTCATATAGTCGCCTAGTTTTTGAAATGTACTGATCATATCCAATTTGAAGTTCGCTTCACACTCCCGGTTCAAATTCAGCTCTATCGGTTTCAGGATTAACTTGCCCGGAAAATCAATTTCTCTCAGAAACGGCTTGATATCGAGATCTTATATAGCACCTCCCTTCAGATTCTGAATAACGCCTTGCGAAACAGCAAAGAGTCACCGTTTGGACAGGAGGAATCAAATGAACGACAATCGAAGCCTTTGCTCACCTTCACGGAGGCGGCACCCCTGGACGGATGAGAGATACTGTCTTTATACAGCCGGGTTGAATTTCAATCACAAGGCATTATTTACGCTGATTTTTTTTCTTCTATTGCTTGTTCCGATTTTCGGCACGGCATATGCCGAGGAAAAGGAAAGCCTTCAGGCTGCTTCCATCTACACCAGTGTTCAGACCCCTCCCGGATTTTGGGAAAACTTAACCGCATTCTTTTGTAACCTTATTCTACCGAATATCATGGGGGCTATGGTCCTGTTTATCATGAGCAGCCTGTTCAGCGGAATTAATTTCTATAGCGCCATCCAGATGAAACGGCATGCATTCCGTGTCATGGCAAGGTATCTGGTGCCCTGGATTTTCTTTAATTATCTGTTTGCCCTGCTGGTTCTTTTCCTGATACTGCCGGAGAATATGTCACTCAGTCAAGTCAACAAGACCTTTTTCGTTTACTGCCTTGTCGCAACGGCTATGCCTGAGATTGCCGCCAATATTAAATTGCAGCTTGGGAATTCATCCAACGCCATAGATCTTTATAAATATAAAAGCAGGGTCTCCGATTTGATTACCGAGCGGCTGGACGTATCCGTAACCGAGCAGCAGAGCAAAGAATTGATGGCCCTTGCCTTCTTCTATTATGAAAATTTGGATCAATTTTTAACCAAACTGACAATTTTTTGCAACCAGGACAATTTAACGGATGAGGACATCAATAATGTCAATGCGCTCAGGGAAAAAATAAAAAGGCACCCGGTTGATGGAAAGGCCGCCAGAGTGATGGAACTTGAACGGGAACACCATAGCATCGTTCCCAAGCTGATAGAATTTTTCCGTGAAGATATCCACCGCTTCCTTGCTTCCCCGGTGGCCGACCTGATGGACAAACTTTCACCGCTGCTGAGTATTGCCGAAGCCCGTAAACTCGTGGAAATGGGCGTCACAAATCCCGGATGTTTTTTGTGGCGCTGCCGGTTCAACGGAATGCGAAAGCGGCTGTCTGAAAAAACCGGAATCGACGAGACGAGGCTGAGCAGCCTTTATTTTTCCACCCGCGCCACACAAAGAAAGCGATCCCTGTTTCTGTTAAAATGCATCATCATTGTAGCGGCGGTGGTCATCACAGCCACGGGTTTTATTTACCGGATCCAGATACGAAGGCCTTCATTCATCCCCGGTCAAAATAATACCAACCAGATCATAACAAAAACGCTTCCGGCAGCCGGCACCTTACAACCGGAAATAACAAGCCCGTCTTCCAAACCGGCTGATCCTTCGGCGCAGGACAAATAAAATGAAGATTCGATTCGTAAAGCAATGTATCATGGCCCTCTTTTTACTATTCATTTTCTTGACGCCGGGTCATGGAATGCAACAATTTCTGGTTGTGAGAATTATTAATCCCCACCCTTTCCCGGTCATGTTGTACTCACAGGTTTTAAATTCATTCGGCTATCAAAACTGGGTTCCGGTCACCCAGATTAATCCGCAGTCATATGTGGATATTCCCAATGTCCCGATAGGTTCTGTGCTGGGTGTCGACTGCAAACCGATCAATCGAAGCTGGCCGCCCTTTTCTGTTTATCAGGTATCCGCCTATATGCCTAATTTCATATATCAGGTTCCCCCATAATGAACTAAAGCATCTTATGACTTTTGGAGCGCGCATAAATATGATAATGGATGAGGATAGTCGCCTGGCTGGCATAGCGACTTATGCACCATGATCATTTTATGGCTGATATGCGGACAGGCCAATTCAAAAGTTAAAAATGGAGTTAAAAATGGATCGAATCTTATACAGACAGGAAGATAAAATCGGTTATCTGACCTTAAACCGGACCGATAAATACAATGCCGTTGACAACCGGATGCTGGATGAATTTGAAGCCTTTATTGCCGCCCGGATGTATGACAACACCGTATCCGTCATTATCCTTGACGGCGGCGCCGCCAAGGGGTTCTGCGCAGGATTGGACATGCAGACCTTTGGGCCTGAAATTTTCGCCATGGCACCTGCCGACGCCTATAATGCCCAGGCCAGATTATCCAGGATGATGCTGGGATTACGAAAAATCCCCCAACCGGTGATCTGCTGTGTTCATGGTGCTGCCGCAGGCATCGGATTTTCCCTGGCCATGGCTTCTGACATCCGGATCCTGGCGGAAGACGCCAGATTCAGCGCCGCCTATATCAATATCGGATTGGGAGGCGCCGATATGGCCTCATCCTATTTTCTGCCCCGGCTCATCGGCTCCGGCCGGGCCAATGAATTCCTTTTGACCGGGAACTGGATGGATGCACAGGAAGCTGTGAAACTGGGGTTTGCCAGCAGAATCGTTCCCAGGGAAGAGATGGTGAAAACGGCTACCGAGCTTGCAAAGATCATGGCGAGTAAAAACCCTCTGGGGCTTAGGATGACCAAGGAAGCCATTAATATCAATATGGATGCGGGCGGTCTGGAAGCCTGTCTTCAAATGGAGGACAGAAACCAGATGATGCTGTCCTTTGGGATGCATTTTCAGGCTAAATGAATGAAAGGATACCGGATCTCTAATTTTTTCCAAAACAGCCATACCGTTGGATTTTTTTATGTGATATGATACCTCCGAAAATTGATGCAGAGGTTCGCATCAATGCCTGTCTGTGCCATGAAAATGCATCAGCCGGGCCATGGGGGCCGCCGTTGGGGCTGCCCGATGGAAATCACGGGAGTTGTAAGATATCAGGAGTTGCATGAAAGAAGAATCTAAGGTTCCGCAACGGATTGCTGCTGTTCTGGTCTATGGCCGGGCGCCGCTGGTGTTTGCGGGAATGGTGTTTGCCGTCGGCGTCATGTGGACCCACAACCCGAGGCTCTATATTTCGGGTGTGATCTGTTTTCTGGTCTCCATGTGTTTTGATCTTGTAGACCGGTGGTTTTCCAGCCGGTTCGGTCAAAATTTCAAATTAACAGACCTGGCGGACAGGCTTATGGACAAACTGGTGTATTCCATTATTTTCCCTCTGCTTACGGCCGGGGCCATGTGGCGGCTTCTGGAAGTATCCCCTGAATATACGCGGGTGGAACTGCTCCACGCCATCCTGATTCTGTTTTTGTGTATTGCCGTACTGGTAAGGGATAATTTCGGTCATTTCATGCGGGGATTTGCGAATAAACTCCCGGATAAATCCGAAGAAACCCAATATACAAGGCTGCGAAAAATGGTTGCAGCCCCTGTCGGCGCTCTGCTCTATATTTATATCTTTTATATCCCCACCACTGATCCCGGTTTTTTTTACGACCAACTGAGCAACATCAGTCAGATCTCCCTCCGAAACTTGTTTTTCATTGAGATTATCTGTCTGATCATCATTTTCGGCTCCATTGCCATGAATTGCCGCAAATACGGGTCCTTCTGCCTGGACGAGATCTGTCTCGGGGACATGGTCCTCCGGAAAAAGATCCTCTCGGTATTTCCCAATGCCCTGACTACAATGAACGCCTTAATGGGGCTTTTGGCGGTATTTTTTGCTTATCAGGGCAAAATCCGGGAGTCCTACCTTCTTTTGATGGGCGGAGCCGTATTTGATAAAGTCGACGGAGCCCTGGCCAGAAAACTGGGGCTGACAGCCGTGGTTGAAAACAGCACCCGAAGGTTTAATGTCACCTTTGGCGGCATCATGGATGATATTGCCGATGCCGTGAGTTTCTGCATTGCTCCGGGATGGATCTTCTATGTTTTTCTTTCCGGAATCCAGAACCCGGTGATCCAGCACCTGCCCCTGGGATTTGCGGCAGTGATTTATGTTCTCTTGGGCTTTGCCCGTCTTGCCTATTTTACCCTGGACCGCTCCCCCATTCCCGGTTTTTTTAAAGGAATGCCCACGCCGGCCGCCGCACTCCTAGTCGCTGCCCCCATGATCATGCTGGAAACGGCGGTGGCAAACAATTCCGGAATGGTTGCCGTCTGGGGACTCTTCTGTTTCTTTCTCATGCTGGTGGCGGGCGTGGCGATGAACGTCTACCCTGTCCGCTATCTTCATATCGGGCGGTTCATGGACCGGAGACCCTGGTTTACGCGGATCAACCTGGCCGTTCTTCTTTCCTCCGTATTTACGCCCTTGTTCGGATATGTTGTGCTGACTTACGGCCTCCTCTACCTTGCCTCTCCCCTGTATACCAAAAACATGGACCCCCAGGATATCGCGGGAAAAACCGCTCAATGAAAATTCTTTCATCAGAGACCGGAGATTTCATATGAACCTGGACAAGCGCCTTGTGGGCACCACGCTTAAACCCTATCATGCACAGATCAGCGCCAGAGATATCAGCAATTATGCCGCCGCAGTGGAGGATACCAACCCGGTCTATTTCGATGATGAAAAAAAAGAGGGCATCCTCTCCCCTCCCATGATGCCCGTAGCCGTCACCTGGCCGGTGTTAAGCCGTCTGGACAGATTCATCGACTCAGAAGACTTTCCCACGGAGGTCCTCATGACCCAGGTGCATTACACGGAACACCTGGTTCTGCATCGCCCCATGCGACCGGGGGACCAACTGTCCATCCATGGGCGTATCAAGGCCCTTTTACCCCATCGGGCCGGTACCCATGCCCTCATCCGGCTTGAGGCCAAAGATGCGGCCGGGCTCCCCGTCTTCACCGAGACCATCGGCGCCATGCTGAGGGGGATTTCCTGCGGTGAAGGGGCCTCGGACGGTGAGCTTCCCCAGGTTCCCGAACATGACGGCAAGGCGGAAACCCTCTGGACCTCCGATATTTATATTTCACCGGAACGTCCCTATGTCTACGACGGCTGCACCGGGATTGAATTTCCCATCCACACCTCACCGGCCTTTGCCCGCATGGTGGGGCTCCCAGGCATTATTTTGCAGGGAACGGCAACCCTGGCCTACGCCGTCCGTGAGCTGGTCAACCAAGAAGCAGACCAGGACCCGGAACGCGTTGCCGAAATCGCCTGCCGGTTTTCCGGCATGGTCCGGCCCGGAACCCATATCAAGGTCTGCTGTACCGGCAAGAAAAAGCAGGCAAATCATACGGACGTGTTTTTTGAAGTCCTCAACGGAAACGGGGAAAAAGCGGTCCGCAACGGCTATATTAAAATTAAAACAAAGGAATAAGATGAATCAAACGGAGAGATTGCCGCTGGTCACCGATTATATTGATAAATGGGCAAGTATCCAGCCCAATGCCCTGGCCATGGTCCAGCATGAAGACGGCCGGGAAATCACCTATAAGAAATTCAGGACCCTGATGGACTTTTTTGCCCTCCGCTTGCTGGATATGGGTATCCAAAAGGGAGACCGGGTGGCCACCCAGCTTGTCCTGCTCCCGGAGCATATGGCCCTGATGTATGCCTGCTTTAAAATAGGAGCCGTCTTTGCACCCCTAGACGTTCGTTTGAGCGAAGAGGAGATGGTGCGGGATATCAATAAAATTGAACCCAAGGCCTTTTTCTTTTTGGGAAATACGCCGGTCCGGGATTTCAGGAAGGTCGGGATGGCCGTTCAGAAAGGCTGTCCTGCCGTAAAGCACCTGGTGCAGTTCACCCCGGACCCCAAACCCGGCGATATTATCGACGGAGCCATCTCTATTTCCCGGCTCATGAATAAACTGCGCCTCGTCCGCCTGAAACTCAGCGATATGGTCACGGGCAGGCTCCAAAAGACCTGCAAAGCCCTGAACAAGCGAACCCCGGCCCTGATCATCTATACCACCGGCACCACGGGGGAACCCAAGCCCGCCGTATTATGCCATGAAAATATCCTGGTTCAAAACCAGATCCTGGAAAGAGGTATTGAGTTTAAGGGGGACCGGACGGAATTCTCCATCCTCGTCAACCTGCCGCCCAGCCATGTGGGATGCATCACGGAGACCCTCATGACCACCCTGTATATGGGCGGGAAAGCCGTTCTTCTCAGGATCTTTGACACCAAGGCCACCCTGGAAGCCATTCAACGGCACCGGGTCAAGGTCATCGGACAGATCCCCACCATGTTCCGGATGCTCTGGAATTTTCCCGGCTATGACACCTATGATCTTTCAAGCCTTGAATGCGTGGTCTATGCCGGTTCTGCCGTGGACACCGCCTTTTTGAAAAAACTCGCCCGCATGGCCCCGAAATTCGGAACCGGCATCGGCATGACGGAAAATGCCGGCTTTGCCACTTTCACCCCCCTGGGAATCCCCCTGGAAGAAATGGCTGGCCAGGTGGGGAGGGCCTTTCCCGATCTGGCCGTGGTCACGGTCCGAAAGCCCATGAACACGGACGGGTCTGCCGGTGAAGAACTGGCCGACGAAGAAATTGGAGAAATCTGTTACCATCCGCCCATCGTGTTTTTGGGATATTTTAACCAGCCCGAAGAAACCCGGAAGGCGGTTTCCAGGGAAGGCATACTGTATACCGGGGATCTGGGATTTTTTAAACAGATGTCCGGGTACAAGGCCCTGTATTTGTCCGGCCGGAAAAAATTCCTGATCAAGCAAAAAGGATACAATGTCTTTCCGGGTGAGCTTGAAGAACATATCGGCCGCATGGAAGGCGTGGATATGGCCGAGGTCATCGGCGTGAAGCACGAACTCTTTGATGAAGGGATCATGGCCTTTGTGAGGCCGTCCAAAGGGGCCGCCATCACAGGCAAGGATGTCATGGAACACTGCAAGTCCATCGCCTCCTATAAAAGGCCCCAGCATGTGGAGATCTGGCCCTCTGACCAAGAATTGCCCCTGACCCGGAGCACAAAGGTCGACAAACTGAAATTAACGGCCCTGGCTGGCCCCATCGTGGAAAAGCTGAGAAAAGAAGGGGGCTGGGACGCCGGGAAAAACTGAGCAACGGATAAAGGAGGATCTATGGAAATTAAGGTAAATAAAGTATTTCACGAACTTGAAATATCGGATTTCGACACCGACAACCGGTCCATCCGGCTGCTGACGGGGCAGGGAAAAAAGAACTATGACCCCCATAAAGAATATCTGAACCTTTATACCTCGCTCATGGCTTCTCCCTCGGGTCTTTTCTGCAAGGATCTGAAAAAAAACGAAGCGGTGTCCCATCATTTTGAATGGCAGTTCGGTGTTTCAGCACCCTCTGCGGTATCTCCCGTTTTTGACTGGGTCGGCGCCCTGCGGGAGGATCGGAGCATCTGCATCCAGATCCTGGTTGAAACACCGGGGCCGGATTGTGAATGTATCGTTACCCAAGCCGATATGAACGGGTTCAGACCCTTCAATACCATGAAGGATGAATCCACCAACTATCTCAGCCTGGCCGGGTCCATCATCGGCGGCATGAGCCCCATTCCCATGTTGTCAAAGGCTATGGGGGCCCTGACCAGCAAAGCAGACGCACAGGATGCTGCAAAATATGAAAACAGGATCAAGAATATGTTCAGGCTGTTCCGGTTTTTAACGGACAAGGGAGAACAGGGCATTGAATATGTCCTGACCAAAGATGTGCTCTCCCAGTGGGGAACCTTTCTCAAAGGGTCTTTCAACGTCTGCTTTGTCCGCGATGCATCGGGACCTGCTGTTTTGTCTCCGTACCGGATCAAAATCTTGCCGAAACTGGGGTTTAAAAAAAACGACCACCTTTGCTATCTTCCGTCACCTGAACAGGCCGAGGCCGTCAAAGCCGAACTGGTCATTGAGGTAAAGGGATGATCCGGCCGGTTTTATGAACGAGCAACTCATCGGTGTTTTATCCGCTCTTGCAGCCTTTGCCGCATGGGGGCTTTTGCCGGCTTACTGGAAACAGATGCAGGCGGCGAGTCCCTTTGAAATCCTCTGTCACAGAATCGTCTGGTCCTGCCTTTTTCTTTTTATGACCATCTCGGTGCAGAAAAGATGGGCGGAAGTCGGCAGCATCGTCAGAACTCCGGCCAAGATAAAAGGCCTTATCATCAGCGGGCTCCTCATCGGGCTGAACTGGTTTGTCTATATCTGGGCCGTGAACACGGGCCGGGTGGTGGAAACCAGTCTCGGGTATTATATCAATCCGTTGATGAATATGCTGATCGGATTTCTGTTGCTGGGTGAGACCTTTAACCGGGTCCAATCCCTGGCCGTTTTTTGCGCCC
>Ga0208968_1000644_pt1 | contig 21729 bp, 15 predicted proteins | sample RifOxyA3_FD_184031 | JGI IMG/M metagenome (GOLD analysis project Ga0208968, IMG submission 184031) | Groundwater microbial communities from Rifle, Colorado - Rifle Oxygen_injection A3 (SPAdes) | ecosystem: Environmental > Aquatic > Deep subsurface > Groundwater | place: Rifle, Colorado, United...
GCCGGTGGGGTCGCCAATCCGTGCCTCCTGCGCGAGCCGCTGAATTGCGGGAGAACTTCTGGCGGACGAGCACTAGTAGCATTGCTGTTCCCTGCCCGAGACAGGTTGCGCCGCCAGGCCCCCATGACCTTTCCCTGGCCGGGCGCCGGCCTGCCGGCGCCTGGCCAGGGAAAGGTCCATTGGGAGTCCAGAGGGCACAACGTGTCCTCTGGTGGGGGTGCGGGGGCAACGCCCCCGCTCTCCCTCCCGTCACGTCGCCGCGCGCATGACGGCTTCCGGAGTGGCGTCGGCGCGTGCGAACTCCGCACTGAGCCGACCCTCGCGCAGCACCAGGACGCGGTCCGAGAGCCCCAGCACCTCCGGCAGTTCGCTCGAGACCATGAGCACTGCCATGCCCGTGTCCGTCAACCGGCGAATCAGCCGGTGGATCTCCGACTTGGCGCCGACATCGATACCGCGCGTCGGCTCGTCGAGCAGCAACACCTTCGGCTGCTTCAGCAGCCACTTGCCGAGCACAACCTTCTGCTGATTGCCGCCGGACAGCGTACGCACCGCCGCATGCACGGACGGCGTCTTGACGTCCAGCGTCTCGGCCTGGCGGCGGCCGTCGTTGAACTCGCGCAGGTTATCCACGACGCCGGCTGTACAGAACTCGCGCAGGTGCGCCATGGATATGTTCTCCAGGACCGAGAACATCACCACCAGCCCCTGCTGCTTGCGATCCTCGGGCACCAGCGCCAGCCCGGCCGCGATCGCCTGTCTCGGCGAGTGCTGGCGGAGTTCGAAATCCCCGACCCGGATGCGGCCCTGCCACGGCCCGGGCGCGACGCCGAACAGCGTGCGCAGCAGTTCGGTGCGGCCGGCGCCCATCAACCCGGCAATGCCGACAATCTCGCCCGCACGGACCTCAAACGAAACGTCGTCGAGCAGGCGTCGACCGGGCACGTCCGGATCGGCCACCGTCACGCCGGAGACCTGCAGGGCAGCGCCCCCGGGCCGGCCAGCCGCCACGGGCATATCGATCTCGCTCACCGGCCGGCCGACCATGGCTTCGACGACCTTGTCGCGGGTCCACTGTGCGGTGTCCGCACAGGCGACGCTGCGTCCGTCGCGCAGCACGGTGATGCGGTCAGCCAGTGCGAACACTTCATCGAGCTTGTGCGAGATGTGGACAACGGCGATGCCGCGGCTGCGGAGTTCACGCAGGATGCCGAGCAGTTTGACGACCTCGTGCTCGGCCAGGGCGGCGGTCGGTTCGTCCAGAATGAGCACCGGCGTGCTGCGGCGCAGGGCGCGCGTGATCTCGACCAACTGCTGCTCGCCGATGCCGAGATTCACCACCTCCGTACGCACGTCGATGTCGACACCGAGCGTGCGGATGACCGCCTCGGCATGGCGAAATATGGCGTCCCAGTCGACCCGTCCCAGGCGCACGGGCTCGTCGCCGAGAAAGATGTTCTCCGCCACCGTCAGGTGCTTGACCACCGACAGTTCCTGGTGCACGGCCGCGATGCCCGCGGCGCGCGAGTCGTGGAGCGACCGAAACCGGGCCGGCTGGCCACGGAACAGGATCTGCCCCGAGAACGAGCCGTACGGGTGCTCGCCGATCAGCGTCTTGATGAGCGTCGACTTGCCCGCACCGTTCTCGCCGACCAGCGCGTGGATCTCACCCGGCCGCAGGTCGAAGCTCACGCCGTCCAGCGCCCGCACGCCCGGGAACTCCTTGACGATGTTCCGAGCTTCGAGGATGGGGGAGTGGGCTGAGGATGGCGAACCCATGGGCGTTGTCAGGCGGTCTCCAAGTCGCAGCGGAGTTCCGCGAGGTCGTAGTTGAGTTCGACGCCCGCGTCGGGCAGGCGTACCAGCAGGTCACGGACACTCAACCCGGCCAGTTCCGCTGCCCTTGACAGGGTGACCCTGTGTTCACGGTAAAGCCCCAGTGCCTCCTTGATGTCGAGACGTTCCGCACCGTGGCCCGGACAGACAGCAGATTCGCCCGCCACGACGAGGCTTACCATGGTGTGTCTCCTCCGTATTTCGCCTTCTCATCTTCGCAATTGTGCAGACGAGAAGATAACCGACCGAACCGCAGGCTGCCAACCATGGGACTGGCTTCGGCGGGCCACAGGCGCGGCTCAGGCGCGGGGTTCTCAGCGGCCCTGGCCGTGCCGAACAGGACCAGAATCGGCGCATCATTGCTCTTCAGCCTATCAGCCTGGCAACCTGCGTTTTCACTTCATGCCCAGGACGCGCAGCACTTCGGTCAGGGTCGTTTGGCCGGCGGCGGCGCGGCGGACGCCATCGGCGGCCAGCGTCGTCATGCCCTGGCGCACGGCGAGGGACTGGAGTTCTTCGGCCTTGGTGCCGCGGCGCAGTGCCGCGCCGATCTCCGGGGTGACTTCGAGTACTTCCGCCATGACGGTGCGGCCGCGGAAGCCGATGTTGCGGCACTCGGGGCAGCCGACCGGCTCGTGGAAATGCCTCTCCATCCGGCTCCAGTCCAGGCCGCCATCCAGCGCCAGTTGCTGTGCCGCGGCAACGAGGTTGGCGGACGGTTCCGCCGGGCGTTTGCACTTGGGGCAAAGGACGCGGACCAGACGTTGCGCTACGATTGCACGGGTAGCGTCGGCGACGATGAACGGCGCCGCGCCCATTTCCACCATGCGGACCAGCGCGTCGGCCGCCTGCGCCGTGTGCAGCGTGGACAGTACCAGGTGCCCGGTCAAGGCCGCCTGCTGCGCCACGTTGACCGTCTCCAGGTCGCGGATTTCGCCGACTAGGATAATATCCGGGTCGGAACGCAGGATTGAACGGATGGCCATGCCGAACGTCAGCCCCACGTTCGGACGCACGGGGATCTGGACCATGTTGGGGATCAGGTACTCCACGGGATCCTCGACCGACATCACTTTGTTGGCCGGCGTGTTGACCAGGTCCAGGCAGGCGTAGAGCGTCGTGGTCTTGCCGCTGCCGGTAGGGCCGACGCAGAGGATGACCCCCGCCGGCGCCTGCAGGTGCCGGCGCAACTTCTCCTTGTCGGCGGGGTTGAACGGCGTCGCATCGAAGTTCAGACGCACCGCGCCGGCGTCCAGGATCCGGACGGTGAGCGCTTCGCCGAGTTGGGAGGGGACGAACGAAACGCGCAGGTCGAGTTCCCGACCGCTGACCTTGACCAGAATGCGACCGTCCTGCGGCAACCGGGTTTCGTGCAGGTTGCAGGCGGCCATGGTCTTCCAGCGCTCGACCAGGGGCCGCAGCAACCGCATGTCGAACTCCGAGATTGTCTGCAGGACACCGTCGACGCGGATCCGAACCGTGCCGATCGGTTCGCCGCCCACCGCCTTGAGCATGGGCGCCAGGTGGATGTCGCTGCCGCGCATGAAGAAACCCATCCATATGATCAGATCCACGGCTTCGACGACCCGGCCGTCGGCGTCAGCCGACTTGGGTACGCCCATCTTCAGGCCGAGTTCGGCCGCCTTCTTGCGGAGTGCGTCGGTCAGCGGCGTGACATCGACGGCCAGGTCGATCCGGGGCTCCTCGCCCTTGAGGAAACGATCAATGTCGGCGCGGTAGAAACGCCACTGGCGCCCAACCTTCATGCCCTTGATCTTGCCACCGCGCAACCAACGGTAGAAGGTGGGGCGCGTGGTCTTCAGCGCCCGGATGGCTTCGTCCATGTCGATGAGGTCCTCGGCGGCGGGTGCAGGGCTGGTGTCCTTCGGCATGGCTCCCTTGGCAGGGCGTTGAGGCTTGCTGCTCTTTTTCATGACCGGTTCCTCCTCTTGGCCTGGGTTGATGGGTTTCGTGTTTCTTACCTTCTGATCATAGTATATCATGGAGCTTATGATATGTCAAGACACTATGGCGCTTTTCTTGCCGCCGCCGCTCTCCCGCCGTGCACGCCCGAGGGAGTTGCGGTCGACCGGCTGAGACGCTATGTTTTCAGTCTCAAGCGTTTTCCATTACGATAAAAGGCCACGCACGGGAGCAGGCATGGACGGCATGAAGGACTGGTTCGGCAAGCGTATCACCCTAGGCATTGCGACGGATCACGGCGGCGTGAAGAAGCGTGAGTTGCTGCTGCAGCATCTGCGCGGCAAAGGCATCGAGGTACAGGATTTCGGACCGTGTGCGGTGGACCCGGCCGACGACTACTCGGACTACGCGGCAAAGTTGTGCTGGAGCATGGTCCGCGGCCAGACCGACTGCGGCATCCTGATTTGCCGCTCCGGCATTGGCATGAGCATCGCCGCCAACCGCTTCCACGGCATTCGCGCCGCGCTGGTGGAGGACACGCACAAGGCAACGCTCAGCCGCGAGCACAACGCCGCCAACGTCCTGGTGACCGGCGGAGACGCGATGACGGACGCCGACCTGCTGGCGGTCGTCGACACCTGGTTGGCGACGCCGTACTCGGGCGACGAGCGGCACACCCGGCGGCTGCTCAAGATCGAGGCCTTGTGCTACGACGACGTGGCCCCGATCCGCGCCGTGGACGCGGAGATCGCCGGGATCCTGGACGACGAGATTCGGCGCGAGGACGGCGGCATTGAACTGATCGCTTCGGAGAACTTTTCCAGCACGGCGGTGCGCGGTGCCAACGGCTCGGTGATGACGAACAAGTACGCCGAAGGCTACCCGGCGAAGCGCTACTACGACGGTTGCGAGTTTGTCGACGCCGCCGAGGACCTGGCCATCGCGCGGGCCTGCAAGCTGTTCGGCGCCGAGGCCGCAAACGTGCAACCGCACTCGGGCAGCCAGGCGAACATGGCGGTCTACTTCGCCCTGCTGAACCTGGGCGACACGGTCCTGGGCATGAGCCTGGACCACGGCGGGCACCTGACGCACGGACTGAAGGTCAACTTCAGCGGCAGCTTCTACAACTTCGTCGGTTACGGCGTTGATCCCAAGACCGAGATGCTCGACTACGACACGATCGCCAGCCTGGCGCGCCAGCACAAACCCAAGATGCTGCTGGCCGGCGCCAGCGCGTACCCGCGGCGGTTCGATTTCCCCCGGCTGCAGGCGATCGCCAAGGAGGTGGGGGCGGTGTTTGTCGTCGACATGGCGCACATTGCCGGGTTGGTGGCCGCCGGCGAGCACCCGAACCCGGTCCCCTACGCCGACGTGGTGACGACGACCACACACAAGACTCTGCGCGGACCGCGCGGCGGCATGGTCCTGGGCAAGGCTGACTTGATGAAGAAGATCAACGCGAAAGTATTCCCGGGTATCCAAGGCGGTCCGCTGATGCACGTCATTGCGGCCAAGGCAGTGTGCCTGAAGGAAGCCATGGCGCCCGAGTTCCGCCAGTACCAGAAACAGACGGTCCACAACGCCCGATGCCTGGCGGCGGCACTGCAGTCGCACGGTTTCCGTGTCGTGTCAGGCGGCACCGACAACCACTTGATGCTGGTCGACCTGCGCCCGAAGAAAACGACCGGAAAGGTGGCGGCAAAGGCGCTGGACAAGGCCGACATTACGGTCAATAAGAACCTGATCCCGTTCGACCCTGAGTCGCCCATGGTGACCAGCGGTCTGCGGATCGGGACGCCGGCGGTGACCACGCGCGGCATGAAAGAACCGGAGATGCAGATCATCGCCGAGTGGATCAGCCGGGTCGTGGACCACATTGACGACGCAGCGGTGGCCGGACAGGTGCGCCGGGAGATCCGTGAACTGACGCAACGGTTCCCGTTGCCACAGTTCCAGGTGTGATACAGTACGCCGTCGGTACGGGCACGGCAGTCCCACGGTTCTGTGGTTCGCGTCCCGCAGAACCTGATGCAGCCAGGTCACATCTGAGTGATATCCGGAACAAGACTGGGGTCATGACAACAGACGGGGGGTGGTCACATGGGAGGAGGAGAAACAGCCAAGACCAGGATTCGCCGACTCGGCGCGTTCATCGCCGTGGTTGCCGTCCTGGTGGTGTTGCTTCTGCTGTGGCAGACGCTGCGACGCCGCAGCGCAGACGCCGTTTCAACGGCCGGGTCTGACCGGACCACCGGCGACCTCGCGTTCGTCAGTATCGGCACGGGCGCGGTGACAGGCGTGTACTACCAGGTCGGCGGGGCCATCATGAAACTGGTCAACGCCAAACAGGCGGAATACAGCCTGAACGTAACGTTCAAGGCGACGGAGGGATCGGTCTACAACATCGACGCCGTCCTGAACGGGGACTTGGACTTCGGCGTCGTGCAGTCCGACCGCCAGTACCAAGCTTACAACGGACTTTCCGAGTGGGCTGAGCGTGGCATGCAGATGGAACTGCGTGCCGTGTGCAGCTTCTACCCGGAAGCGGTGACTCTGGTGGCCGGGGCGGACACCGACATCCGTGCCCTGGAGAACCTCAAGGGCAAGCGGGTCGGCATCGGGGACCCCGAGTCCGGACTGCGCGGCAATGCCCTCGACGTGCTATCGACCTTCGGCATGGACTGGCAGACGGACATTCAAGCCCAGGGCATGGAAATCCTGCAATCGATCAAGGCCTTGCAGGACGGTCAGATCGACGCGTTCTTCTACACGGTCGGACACCCTGCAGTGGTGATCACCGAGGCCACGTCCGGGACACGCAAAGCGCGGTTCGTTCCGATCACCGGTATGGACAATCTCATTCGGACGTCACCCTACTACGCGGCGGCCAAGATCCCCGTCAAGCTCTACCCGAAGGTTGAGAATACCGAGGACGTGCCCACCATCGGCGTCATGACCACGCTGGTGACGTCGACCCGCGTTCCGGATCAGGTGGTCTACTGCATTGCCAAGGAGATTTTCCAGAGTCTTCCGGAATTCAAAGCCATGCATCCGGCCTTTGCGGACATGGTCCCGCAGGAGATGGTCCGACACGGCCTCTCCGCGCCGCTCCACGTCGGTGCACAACGGTATTTCCGTGAAGCCGGGTTGCTGACGGACTGAAGATCGCTGCGGCCGGAGGACAGCTCCACGGGCGTGCCTTCCCCGCTCGGCATGAAAGAGCACTCACCTGCAGGGCGGCGTTCTGATGGCGGCTCAATAGGCTGACCGATGTCCTACATTGCTGATCTGCATGTCCACTCGTATCTCTCGCGCGCCACCAGCCGCGAGTGCAACCTGGAAGGCTTGCACCGGTGGGCGCAACTCAAGGGTGTGCGCGTAGTCGGGACGGGCGATTTCACGCATCCCGCCTGGTACGCCGAACTGCGCGAGAAACTCGAACCCGCCGGACCCGGCCTGTTCCGACTCAGACCCGACCTGGCTGCGCCGATTGACGCAGCCGTGCCGCCATCCTGCCGCGCCCCGGTCGACTTCATGATCACCGGCGAGATCAGCAGTATCTACAAGCGCGACGGGCGCTGTCGCAAAGTGCACTCGCTGCTGTGCATCCCGGACCTGGACACCGCCGGCCGGATCAACACGCACCTTGACACGCTCGGGAACATCAAGTCGGACGGGCGCCCGATCCTGGGCCTCGACCCGCGCGACCTGCTCGAACTGGTGCTCGACAAGAACCCGCAGGCATACCTCATTCCCGCGCACGTCTGGACGCCGTGGTTCTCCATGCTCGGCTCCAACTCCGGGTTCGACTCGCCGGCCGAGTGCTTCGGCGACCTGCTGCCGCACGTGTTCGCCGCGGAGACGGGCCTGTCCTCCGACCCGCCCATGAACTGGCGCGTCCGCAGCATGGACTCGCTGGCGCTGGTGTCGAACTCCGACTGCCACTCGCCGTCGAACCTGGCGCGCAATGCGAACCTTTTCCACGGCGAACCGGATTTCTTCACGATACGCAACGGACTGAGCAGTAAAGATTTGAACGCCTGCGGCGGCACCATCGACATGTTCCCCGAGGAGGGCAAGTACCACTGCGACGGGCACCGCAAGTGCGATGTCTGCCTCGAGCCGGAAGAGAGCCTGGCCCGCGACTGCCTCTGCCCCGTCTGCGGCAAGCCGCTCGTGCTCGGCGTGCTGCACCGCGTCCTCGAACTGGCCGACCGGCCCAAGGGCGAACCGTCGCCGGGTGCGCTGCCGCACCAGTACATCATCCCGTTGCCAGAGTTGTTGTCTGAAATACTGGAAACAGGCGTCGCGTCGAAGAAGGTCGACCAGGCGTATCACCGGCTGCTCGCCAAGTTTGGGCCGGAACTGCGCATCCTCCGTGTCCTCGATCCCGAACCCCTCGCCAAGGAAGGCCCGGCGCTACTGCCGGAGGCCATCCGGCGTCTGCGTGCCGGACAGGTGTTCCGTCAGCCCGGGTTCGACGGCGAGTACGGCGTCATTCGGGTCTTTGGCGGCGGCGACCGCGACCGCATCCGGAAACAGGGCGTGTTCCTCCCCGCCCCGAAACCGGATGCGGACGCCGCTGCCGCAGCGCCCAGCCGGAAAGGCCGGCGACGGAAGGCGGACACCAGCCAGGCGCCCTCGCTCTTCGACTTGGGCGGCGCGACCGCTGCGACCAGCCCCGCGACGGGTGCGGACGTCGCGTCTGCCCCTCAAACTGAGCCGGGCCGCGAAACGCCCCAGGCTTGTAGTCCCGCGTTCACGCGGTCCGGGTTGGACGTGGCCACCGACCCCGGGAACCGCCTGAAGGCGGAACTACGAGCCAGTGCTCCCCAGCCGGACGCGCCGACAGCCGCACCCATCGCCGCAACCCCACCCGAGTACCCAACGGAGACCACCTCCGCCCCGCGGGAGGTGCGCGAAACGCCCACGGACGATGGCGGCGCGGCGGCGCCGACGGCGCAGGGCAAGCTGTCTCTCTACAGCAGCGGTCAGAGCTCCCCGGACCTCACCGACGAGCAACGGTCGGCCGCCATGATCATCGACGCGCCGGTCGTCGTGGTCGCCGGCCCCGGCACCGGCAAGACGCGGACCCTGACGCACCGCGTCGCGCGCCTGGTCCAGACGGGAATGGCCGCGCCCGGCGAGATTCTGGCCGTAACGTTCACCAACCGCGCCGCGGACGAAATGCGCGAGCGCCTCGAAGCCCTGCTCGGCCCCGATAGTCGTGCCGTGGCCGTGGCAACGTTCCACTCGCTCTGCCTGCGGATCCTGCGCGACCACGCGGCGCTGGCCCGACTGCCCGACAACTTCGGCCTGGCCGACGACGACGAAATGGCGAACCTGCTGCGTCGCGACGCCGGGCTCGCCGCCCGGGCCGCGACCGCGGCCGTTGAAGCCATCTCCGCGGCGCGCCGGCGTGGCGAAGATCCCGCGACTATCCCGGATTACGCCGAGCTCAGCGAGGCGCTGGCACGGCAGCAACTCGTCCTGCTCGACGACCTCGTCCCGCGCTGCGTGCAACTCCTGCGCGACCACCCCGAGGTCCTGGCCGGGCTCGGGTTCCGCTGGGTCTGCGTCGACGAGTACCAGGACATCAACCGCCCGCAGTACGATCTGGTCCGGCTCCTGGCCGGCGACGGCCGCACGCTGTTCGTGATCGGCGATCCGGACCAGGCCATCTACGGGTTCCGCGGCGCCGACCGCGCCTACTTCCTGCAGTTCGAACAGAACTTCCCGAACGCCAAGGTGTTCGGTTTGAGCGGGAACTTCCGCTCGACCGGCACGATCGTGGCCGCCGCGGGGCGCGTCATTGCGCCCGGCCGCGCCGCCATGTCCGTGGCTGCGGGGAGCATGCTCGACGCCGGCGTGCGCATCCGCTTCCACGAGGCAGCGACCGCCGCGGCCGAAGCCGAGTTCATCGCGCACGAGATCGAGAAATGTCTCGGCGGCACGGCGCTGTTCTCGATGGATTCGGGACGCGTTGCGGACTCCGCCGCCGCCGGTACAGTCGGGCTCGCCGACATCGTCGTCCTGGTCCGGCTCAAGGCGCTCATTGACCCGATCGCCACCGCCCTCACGCGCCTGGGCCTGCCGGTGCAGACGGTCGCCGACCAGCCGTTCATCGCGCAGCCCGGCGCGCGACAGGTCCTGCGCGCCCTGCGCCAGGCCACGGACTACATGCGCGGCACGCCCCTGGACCTGATGAAGAAACTCGCGGCCGACGCGACCGTCCAGGCCGCGCTCGGCACCGAAGGGCATGCCGCGTGGGAAGAGTGCTGGCGCCTGGCGAGCCTCTTCCCGGGCACACTGAAGGATTTTCTCGACTCGCTCATGCTTCGGCGCAGCATCGACAGCTACGACGCGCGCGCCGAGCGCCTGACCCTGCTGACCCTGCACGCGGCGAAAGGCCTCGAGTTCCCAGTCGTCTTCATCGCCGCCTGCGAGGACGGCATCCTCCCGTACACACGTCCCGGCGAGCCTCCGGATGTCGAGGAGGAGCGACGCCTGCTCTACGTCGGCATGACCCGCGCCCAGAACGTGCTGTACCTCACCTCCGCACGGCGCCGGTCATTGTTCGGTCGCACCACGCCCCGCCGCCCGTCCCCGTTCGTCGCCGAGGTCGAGGCTGCCCTGCGCGAGGTCACCACCGTACGCACCGGCAAACCCCGCCCGCTGTCGACCCAGCTCGAATTCAACCTGGGGGAGTGAGGAGAACAAAGGGAAATGACTCTGAGCCAGAGGACGCCACCCCAACTGGACTTCTTCGCCGTGAAACCCCGGCCCGCCAGGGCTATACGTCATATAGGTCGTATACGTCCCATCCCCGCGCCGTCCCGCGCCGAAGCGGGGTACGCCGGCCGGCAACTGACACCTGAAACCTGAAACCGTTCTGGCGCAGCACTATCGGCGGACGACACATCAAGGAGGAAAGCAGTCATGAGTCACCCTGTGAAACTGGCAGTGGATGGCGGCACGGCGGTGCGGCGGACGCCCTGGCCGGCGCGTGGCCTGATCGGCACGGAGGAGAAGGATGCGGCCGTGCGGCTGTTCGACGCCGCGATCGCGTCGGGGAACGCGTTCGGGTACAACGGCGTCCCGGAGCAGGAGTACGAGAAGGCGTTTGCCGATTACATGGGCGGCGGCTTTGCCGACGGCGTGAATTCCGGCACCAACGCGGTGTATGTGGCACTGGGGGCGCTGCAACTCGATGCCTTGTCCGAGGTGATCGTGCCCCCGATCACGGACCCGGGCGGCTGCATGCCGGTGGCGATGCTGAACTGCGTGCCGATCGTAGCCGATGCGGACCCGCGCACCTACAATACGTGCGCCGAGGCGATCGAGCCGATGATCACCAAGCGGACGCGCGCGATCGTCGTGGCGCACATTGCCGGCGACATGGTCGACATGGGCCCGGTACTGAAACTGGCGAAAAAGCACAACCTGTACCTGGTCGAGGATTGCGCCCAATGCCACGGCGCCACGTACAAGGGCCGGAAAGCGGGCTCGATGGGTGACATCGCCGCGTTCTCGACCATGTTCGGCAAGCACCACTGCACCGGCGGCCAGGGCGGCGTCGTCTACACGCGCAACGAGAAACTGTACTGGCAGGCCAAACGGTTTGCCGACCGCGGCAAGCCGTTCAATCTGCAGGGCGCAGCGGGCAATGTGGTGGCGGGGATCAACTGCAACCTGAACGATCTGTCCGCCGCGATCGGCAAGGTGCAACTGGCGAAGCTACCACGCATTACCGAGAGCCGCATCCGTTTCGGCGAAGCGCTCAAGGCCGCATTGAAAAGGGGCCATGCGGTCACGGTCGGCTGGCAGCCGCCCGCGTCGCAGTCGGTGTACTGGTTCATGCGCATGCACATCGACATCCGAAAGTTGCGCGTCGACAAGATGACATTCTGCAAGGCGCTGGGGGCGGAAGGTATTCCGGTGGGCGCCGAGTACCGTGCCATCCCCGCGCTCATGCCTTGGTTCAAGGACCGCGTGGTGTTCGGCGAGTCCGGATTCCCCTGGGCCTGCAGCGACTACAAAGGCTCGAAGCGACCGGTCGCGAAGCTGGACAACGCGATGAGAGCCGTGGAGGCCCACTTCAACATCTCGATCCACGAGAGCTGCGGCGAGCGGGAAGTCGCCGACGTGGTTTCGGCGATCGAAAAGGTCGAGGCAGCCTACGCGAAGTAGGCGAAGGCAGGAGGAGTTGTGCGGCGCCGGCGGGCGTCCCTGCCCTGCATCGTCGAGAAGCGCGTAAGGTCCAAAAAAAGTCTGTCCATGAGCTGTCAGCCAGCTCATGGACAGATCAAACGAGCCATGGCAGATGGTTAAATCTGCCGCGAAACTTGACTTACCAGCGGCTGCCGCCGCCGCCACCGCCGCGACGCTCGGTCTTCGGCTTGGCCTCGTTGACAGTCAAAGCACGGCCGGAGTTCTCCTTGCCGTTCAGCCCGGCGATCGCCGCCTGCGCTTCCTCATCGGTGGACATCTCAACAAAGCCGAACCCCTTGGCGCGGCCCGTGTCGCGGTCCATGATGACCTGAGCGCTGGACACCGTTCCGAACGGTGCGAACAGCTGCCGCAAGTCTTCGTCTGTCACGCTGTAACTCAGGTTCCCACAATACAGTTTCTTCGCCATGTCCAGATCTCTCCTCGTCGTGCTCACTCTTGAGCAACTTGTGTTGACCCTATGATCTTGGCTTTCCGGGTCTCGGGAAAGAGGTCCTGCGTTCCTGAACCCAAAGGAAGTCGGGCTTGGACTCTAGGCTGGGCGGGCAACGGTCCCTGCGGGGAAGGTGACACAGCTCTACCTGTACCTACGGTCGATCCTGACATACTCTTAATATGGCACCGATTTCGCAAATAACAGGTCGAATGGCAATAAATCGTCTTTCGGGCGCCATGGCGCCTCCCGAAGACAATGGTGGCGGCCGGCAATTGAGAGGCGGTACGACTTGAAAGCCGGAGCAACGGAGCGAGGTTAACTGGCTGGATTACCAAGACCTTCGGGGGTGGGGTTGTTCCTGGACCGGGCCAGAAGAGACAGGACCGACGCACATGGTTTGTGGCGAAGACGCGATGAAATTGTATATGCAGCAGGTGGCCCTGTACCCGCTGGTCACACGGGAGGAGGAAGCCGCCCTCGCCGCGGCCATCAAGGGCGGTTGCGAGAAGGCGCGCCAGAAACTGATTCGCAGCAACCTGAGGCTGGTCGTCAAGATCGCCCACGATTTCAAAAGCCGTGGCCTGCCTCTGCTGGACCTGATTTCCGAAGGCAACATCGGGCTGATCATCGCGGTCGGCAAGTTTGACCCCTTGAAAGGCGCCAAACTGAGCAGCTACGCCGCATGGTGGATTAAGCAGTCGATGCGCCGGGCTCTGGCAAACCAGGGCCGGACGGTCCGCATTCCCGTGCAGTCGGCCACCAAGATCGCCAGGATCAACGCCACTCGGACGAGACTTCGCCATCAACTCGACAGGGACCCCACGGATACGGAGATCGCGGCGGCCGCCAATCTCAGCAAGAGAACCGTGGCGGGGCTGGGTTGCGTGAAGACCACAGCCGTGTCGCTGCATGCTCCGATTCTGGCGGGTGAGACCGGCGAGTTGCAGGATGTGATCCCGGACGATGCCGCCATACTTCCCGACAAGACGGCAGAGAACAGGGAGATGCTGCGCCATATGCTGGTGTTGGTGGAACGTCTCGACCAGCGGGAGCGCACGATCCTCACGCTCCGCTTCGGGTTGAACGGCGAACGACCGCACACCTTGGAGGAGGTCAGCCGCGTTGTCTGTCGGACCCGGGAACGCATCCGCCAGATCCAGAACTCGGCATTGGCAAAAATGCACGCCATGCTGGGAGAGGATCTGACCGAAGAACGGTTCCCCCCACGGCCCGCCGTTCACCGGTAACTGAACGTCTCGGTTTGTCGCGGGACAGGGGCCGTGACACGTTTCTTTCCGACGGTGCGGGTAGACCGGAACGGCGTGTGCCTGGAGATTGCCGTCTGTACGACAGGCGCCCGCACCTCTCGCCTCAGGTCCACGCGATCAGGGCGGGTGCGTGGCCTCAGCGGCGCTCGCGGAAATGTTGGCGCGCGTGTTCGAGGGTGCGGCGTTCCGTGGGAGAGAGGCTTTCCAGCCCGTGTTCGCCGATCTTGTCGAGGATGCGGTCCACTTCCGAAGCCACGTCCATCGGGTCGGGGCCAGGCCCACCTTCCACCTTCAGTTCCTGCTCCAAACGCCGGTGCGCCGCGGCCATGCGCCAGCGGCGGCGCCACTCCCGGATCACGGTGAGCAGGCTATAGCGACTGCCGTCAGGCAGCTTCGCCCTCAGCATACAGAGGATGCCGCCAACGATGCCGCCGAGGTGTGCGATGTGCGCAATCTCGCCCTGCCCCTCGTTCAAGGCCATGAGGACCTCGACCAACGCGAAGGCCGCCACGAACATCTTCAGCCGCATCGGAATCGGCGGAAAAAGCAGCACGACCACCTGGTTCGGATAGGCGATAGCCGCCGCCATCATGACGCCGAACACCGCACCGCTGGCTCCGATGAGGCCCCCGGAAATGCGCAGGACATTCCCGTGCGCATCCGCGAGCACGTGCCCGCCGTTCCAGTTGGCCAGCAACCATACCAGACCGCCAATGATGCCGCTGACAAAGTACAGAACCGCGAAACGCCGCAGGCCGATCAGCCTCTCAAGGGGGCGACCGAACAGATACAACCCCCACATGTTAAAGAGAATGTGAAGGAACCCGCCGTGCGCGAACATGTACGTCACCAGCCGCCAGTACTCCATCTTCTGGATCAAGTACGGGTGGAGCAGGACCAGTTGAAGGGCACGTTCGTTCCCACCCGCGCCGGTCAGCAGGAAGACGAGGAGGTTGGCCCAGATCAGCGGCTTAACGACGGAATCGCCGAAACGAAACCACGAACCGCTGTCGGGGCCGGCATACATGTACTCGCGATCAGACAGCATGATGCGGGGAGCCTACTCCAGGTTCATGTCGTAGTAGTGTCGAATCTCGCCCTCGCGGCCAAAGATGGTAGCGATCAGCGCGGCACGGATCCACATGCCGTTGCGCACCTGCCGCCAGTACACCGCGCGGGGGTCGTGGTCGACAGCCGACTCGATCTCTTCGCGGCGCGGCAGAGGGTGCATGATGGCGGTGTGGATCCGAATCTGCCGGAGGTGCTCAGCCTTGAAATGATACTGACTGGTGTCGATCCGTTGGCTCTCGCCGGGTTCGGTGTCCCACTCGTCCTGGATGCGTGTCATGTAGATCGCATCCGCCTCGGGCAGAACTTGCGCAAAGTCCTCGCACACCTCGTACTGCATTCCGGACTGGTCCAGTTGGTCGAGAATGTCCTGCCCGATCTGCAGTTTGCGCGGGGCGACAAAGTACTGCTTGACGCCCGGGTAGTGCGTCAGCAGATAGGCCAGAGAGCGCACCGTGCGGCCCCGCCCCAGGTCGCCGACGAACACGATGTTCTTGCCCTCAATGCCCCCCACACGTTCGAAGCTCCGTTGCAGGGTGTAGATGTCGAGCAGGGCCTGAGTGGGATGCTGGTCCTTGCCCGAACCCGCGTTAATGATCGGGACCGGCCGCTCCGTATTGGACAGCGCGTACGCGGTCTTCTCGGTGAATCCGGACTTGGGTGTACGCATGATCAGAAGATCAAAGTAGGAACTGAACGTGCGCACCGAGTCTTCGGGTGACTCGCCCTTCATCTCGCTGGACGTCGAGGTGTCGCGCACCTCGGCGATCTTCAGACCCAGAATCTGGCAGGCCGCGTAAAACGACAGAAACGTGCGGGTGCTCGGTTGCGAAAACGTCAGCATGGCGCGTTTGTGGTCGAGAAGTTCCGCCAGGAACCGCATCCCGGACTTGCTCTTGGCCGTGCGGCGAATGCGCGTGGCCAAGGTCCCGAGTTCGTCGAGCATATGACGGTCGAACTGCTGCGCCAGAAGGACGTGGAACGGCCGCCCGTCATGGTTCAGATAGCGGGCCTTCTCACGCAGGTCCATTTTCTGGAAGTCCGCCCAAAGGACGTCGCTCAACGGATCTTTGCCGACCATGGTGTCATCTCCCCTCTATTCCGGACCAGCACTCCAATTGCGGCCCTGATACTCCGTTCAGGTCAGGGTGGCAACCATCATGGCTTTTATCGTGTGCATGCGGTTCTCAGCTTCGTCGAATACTCTTGAGAACGGCGCCTCGAACACGTCATCCGTGACCTCCAGGGGGCCAAGTTTCCGGGTCACGTCGGTGTCATGGTTGTGGAACGCCGGCAGGCAGTGCAGGAAAATAGCCTTGCCGTCGGCCAGGTTCCCGGTGCGCTTCATCATGGCCATGTCCACCTGGAAGGGTCGCAGCAGTTTCAGACGTTTGGCAAACTGACTCTCCTCGCCCATGGAAACCCACACGTCCGTGTAGATCACGTTGGCGCCCCGCACACCTTTGACCGGGTCGTGGCTGACGTGGATACGACAATCGTTTTGCCGCGCGGCCACCTTGGCCAGGGACCACACGTCGGCAGCGGGCGCCAATTCCTCGGGGCAGCAGTTGACAAAGTCGATGCCCACTTTCGCGCACCCGACCATCAGTGAGTTGCAGACGTTATTCCGACCGTCGCCGACATACGCCACCTTCAGGCCCTTCAGATGCCCAAAACTCTCCTTCATGGTCTGCAGATCCGCCAGGATCTGCGTCGGGTGCCATTGGTCGGTCAAGCCGTTCCAGACTGGTACGCCGGCATGGCGCGCCAGCGTTTCCACAGTCTCATGCAAGAAACCGCGGAAGAAGATGCCGTCGAACATACGGCCCAGGACACGGGCAGTGTCGGCGACCGACTCTTTCTTGCCGAAGTGGATGTCGTTCTGGCTCAAGTACTCGACGTGTGCCCCCTCATCGCAGGCAGCGACCACCGCAGCGCAGCGGGTGCGCGTGGAAGCCTTCTGAAACACCAAGGCGATGTTCTTGCCAACCAGAAGCGGATTGCGTCGGCCGCCGCCACGGACCTTTCGTCGCTTGAGCTCGATCGCCAAGTCGACCAGATACAACATTTCTTCGGCGCTGAGGGCGTTGAGGGACAGCAGGCTGCGGCCCCGCAGTTGGGATCTACTGCGTGGTGTCAAAGTGGACCTCCGGGTTCTTGAAAACCAATAAGTTAGCCCGGTTTCCGGGGGTTGCGAATCCCGGTAACGCAGGTCGTGATGCGTCAGCCGTTCCCGGGCGGCGACCGCCCGGGCATATCAAGCTGTTACTCCGGCGTTTCCGCCTGAGTCCCGCTCCCGCCACTTTGCCAGAACGACCCGGACAAACGGCGAGCAACGCCCACACATGATCGGGCGCATCCGCCCGGGGGGCGCTGGCGCTTCACCCGGCCATGGACTACGAACAGGATTACGATTGCCGTTGCGGATCGGCGGGCGCCGTGACCATGGCACCGTTATGTTACGGCCTGACAATCCCGACTTGGAGTTGCTCAATGTCCGACACCCAGCCCAGTCCAGCCACAACGTGCATCCCTGCGGAGGCGCTGCAAAGCTTCTGCACGGCCGTGTTTGCCTCGCTCGGCCTGTCCGGCGACGCGGCCGCCGTGTCGGCCGACGTGCTGGTGGCCGCGGACCTGCGCGGTATCCCGTCGCACGGGGTGGCGCGCCTGGGGCGATACGTGAACGGGCTGAAGACCGGCCTCATGCTGCCTGGCGCCGTGAGTACGGTGCCGGCCGAGACCTGCCGCCAACTGGCGCAAATCGCCAGCCAGCAAGGCATCGAACCGCCCCCCGGACTGGGGTGAACGCGCGGTGGCTCGGCGCGTCCCGCGCCGAAGCGGGATGCTCCGGCCGGGCTTGTCCGGCGAAGCTGCCTGGGCGAAGACGGATCCCCGGCCGAGGGTCTCGGGCCGGGACGGCCCCGAGCACTCTGCTGCGGTCCCGAAGGTCCCGCGCCACGGCCGCCCGCACGGGACAAAAGGGAAGACTCCCGCCGCGGGGCGGGAGTCTTCGTATGGAGGACTCTGGGCGGGGCGGCGAATGGCCGCCCCCTGGTGGACGGGACTACTCGTTCAGATACTCGAACCGCTCCACCCGCAGCCGGTTGCTGAACCCGTCCCTGTACAGGACGGCCATGACCTTCTGTTCAGCAACGACCTGGTCCACGTACTGCACCACATTGCCCAGAGCATCAAGCTTCACGTCAAACTGGTTGTAGGCGGCGCTCTTGTCCGGAACGCCGTTGCCGTCACTGTCATACTGCGGGCCAGCCACGTCCTTGACGCCCTGGGCGCAGATGAGAACAGTGAAGTAGTTGGGCCGCACGGTCACCAGTTCGGCCAGTTTCGTCACGGCGGCCTCGGCCACGTCGTCCTGCGGCAGGGTGGCCCCGGCACAGAGCATCGAGACGCCACCGAAGAGCTGGCCAATGTTCGTGAACTTGGTACCTGCCTGGCGTTTGGCCAGCACCGCGTTGGCAGCGGTGGTCGCGTCGGCAACCGTGGCGTTGGTAAACAGGGCTCTGAGCACGGGCGCCTGCAGCGTATTGATGTTCACCTTGCCGCGCCGTTGCGAGTCGGCGCCGATCTTGAACAGGTCCAGGATCTCAGCATCGTGGCCGACCTCCTCAGCCGCGTTCTGGGACCACAACCGCAACGAGCGCTGCGGCTGGAACGAATGCACTCGGCCCAGTTCGCCCACCCGCACGAACGGGGCGTTCTTGACCTGGACGTCGCAGTAGTCCATCGAGCCGTACCCCAGACCGTTATAGTTGCTCACGTCGGACTGATCCGTGCCGCCGAGCATGTTCGCGTTCGGGAACACCGCCCAGACATCCAGGAAGTCGGAGTCGACCTCGCCGCGGCCGTTCTGCATCGGGTCGTTGCAGCGCATGCTGGCAAACAACGACACGTCGGCGTTAGTGCTGCCATTCTGGGTCCAGTTGCAGAGATACCGACCGAACTCACCCATGGCGGCGACCGGTAAGACATCCACGACATTCCCGGCCGGATCGCGCAGGGTCACGGCCGAAATCTGGGCCAGACTGACGGTGTAGGAGTCCTTCGGCGGGGTGCAGGTGGTGTCGAAGGCGGGGGCCACCTCGATCACCTCACCGTTCGTGTAGTCTGTCGAGTAAACCAGAGTGCCACCCTCAGCGCTCCTGCTGCCGGTGAGGGCCACGTCGATGCTCGTGTCGGCCACGCCGACAACGCCCGTTTCGCTGGTGACCTGGATCTTGTACGATACGGACAGCGTGCCCGGCGGATCAGAGGAGTCGGCACCCGTGGCAAAGGGGAAGTAGATCTCACCCTTGAATCCCGGGGTAATCTGAAGTGCGTACGGCTCCGGATCGGCCGGAGGAATGCCCGGGTCGGGCGTGATGGTCACCGGCTCGGCCTGGATGCTGATCCACCAGTGCCCCATGGCCTGGGCCCAGTTCTTGCCGCCCGGGTTCAGGTTGCGCAGGTTCACGGTCATGTGCGGCGAGCTGATCAGGTAGTGGTTGTTGGGGATCAGGTTGACTTCCTTGCCGTTGATCAGCAGCGTGCGCCCCTGCGCCTTGACCTTCAAGTACACCGACTGCGCGCTGCCCGTATAGCTGAACCCGGAGCCTTCATTCATCAGTGTGTCGCGCGTGATGTTGCCAGTCGGCTTGGTCAGGGTGAACTGGTCTTCGTTGTTCTGCGGGTTGATGTTCAGGTCGCCCTCGGCCGACGGCGGCGGGACCTGCATGACCACGTGGGCCTGCACGCGCATGGCCATCTCGGTCACACCCCAGGTGCGCTCCACACCCATGATGCTGTAGCAGCCCACCGCGTCCGTGGTCCCGGACACGAGTTCGCCCACCGGATTGACGTTGGCCGGCGTCGGCGTCGAGTCGGCGTCCGCGTAGTCGAGGAGATTACAGGCGACCTGGGCCGCGATGCGCTGCCGGGCCTGAACCTGCGTTGCGCCGGTGGCGGCGCGCCACGTGGCGACCCACGGGTTGTTGTCCACCTGCTTCAGCCAGGCGCAGTCATCGTCGAGCAAATTCTTGTTCGGGCCGCAGAACAAGCTGTAGAGCTCACTCAGGCTCAGCGTGCCGGCGAGGTTGATCCGGTCCTGGTCTTCGCCCTCGTCCCAGTGCCCGTTGTTATTCGTGTCGCGCCAGAACTTCTCCTCGTCGGAGCTGTAGGGATGCAGGGTCTGCACCATGGCGTCCATCTGGGCCTGATTCGGATTAAGGGCTTTCACAATGTGCGACATGGAGAACCAGCGGCCGTTGGCCGGCATCTGGCCGTCCGGCGCCGGACGGAAGGCGTTGGCATCGGCGACGCCCGCGTCCGCCAATTGAACGTCGGTAACCGAGGCGCCCGCCTTGGCTGCGCCCGTGTCCTCTGTCGCAGTGGCGGAAACCACGGCACTGGGATCGATCTTGCCCGATTCATCGATCACCACGTAGGCGTAGCGGCCGATGATGGCGTTCACGTCGGTCCCATTGATGTTGCGTTTCGACTTGACCAGGGTCCAGCCCACGTTCGGGTCCAACTCGCCACTGGGCGTGAAACTGACGTTCTGGAACTTGGACTCCAGCGCGGTCGCGATGTCCGACTTCACGTCGCCGTTCAAGCTCGCCAGGTAGCTGCGGCCGGACCAGACGCCGCTCGCGGGCCGATAGAATTTCGAGCCGGGATACACGTCGCCCTGGAATTCATTCTCGATGGATGCCAGGACCCGGTCCAGCGCCGATTCGGCCAGCAGCCGCGTGCGAATGAAGTCCGCGTTCACGGCCGACGCCTTGCGCTCGGTCCGCGAACTGATCGCAAAACTCATGGTTAACAGGAATAGTACTGCCAGGAAACCCAACGTGATGAGAAGCGTCATACCACGCTCCGACGACCGTGCCCCATGCACCGGGGGCCATTTCTGAGTTCCTTGCTGCGTCTTCATGTTCCGTCCTCCTTCTTTCTTTGGGTTCTATGATTCTGCTGAGGCTGACTTCTTAACTCTGCGGCTTGTAAACCTCCAAGTGGTACAGGGCTTTGGCGCGCCGCTCATACGGCACATTCGCCGGCCAACTGATCTCCATGTTCAGCCCGATGGCAATGCCATCGTCCGCCGTGGCCTCGGTCCAGCCCACGCCGTCCTGGTAGACAGAGTACTTTACCGCGGTCTTCCAGACCCGGTAGACGCCGGTGAAATCGCACGACTTGGCGCCAGCGGGCTTCTGCTCGACAAAGTAGAACTGATTGTCAGTACCCCCGCACCGGAATGTCACGGTGTCCCCGGAGAGCCACGACAGCGTCGTCCACGAGTAGGGCTCGGTGGAACTGGGTTTGTCGTAGGGCAACTGCCTCCCATAATCGTCCCAGTTCTCGTAGTGGCCATCCTCATCCGGCGTCTTCAGAACGGCAGCGAGGACGTGCAGGAGCTGGTCGGCGCTCTCGGAGGCATAACTCTCGGCAATGGAATCCCGCGTGGCGTTCAGGCACATAGGGAATGCCCCAACTGCACTGAGCAGACCGATCGCGATCAACCCCAGCCCCAGCACGACCTCGATCAGATTGAAACCATGCGCACGGACCCCAGAACCGCAGTCCTGCGGCCCCCGGCGGAAACTCGCCGACCTCAGCGGGTCGAGCGATCGCAGTTTTGTGTTGAGGTTTCTCATTTTTGCGAACCCCATTCTTGCATTCCTGCGAACCGGTGGCTTGTTTCCTTCGAGTTCTCCGGGATTCCGTGCTTCACCGTCCTCCGCAGACTTGTTGTCACGTTACTTAGCAGTCTTCATGCCAGGCCATGCGGAGCGCCCGCGACCTCCCAAGCCGGACGAGGTAATGCGTCAGCGCCCCCCGGGCGGCAGACCGCCCGGTCATACCAAGGTGAAACTGGCAACGACGCTCCCAGAGCCCGCGAGGACGCGGGCGCTGGGCGCCTTCAGTTTCATGGGAGTGGCAGGTGCTGGGCTGGGGGGGGGCTCGCCAACGTGG
>Ga0208968_1000654_pt1 | contig 21515 bp, 4 predicted proteins | sample RifOxyA3_FD_184031 | JGI IMG/M metagenome (GOLD analysis project Ga0208968, IMG submission 184031) | Groundwater microbial communities from Rifle, Colorado - Rifle Oxygen_injection A3 (SPAdes) | ecosystem: Environmental > Aquatic > Deep subsurface > Groundwater | place: Rifle, Colorado, United...
ATCTCTTCTCATCCGCCCCAATGTCCCACAGGCTATCACTGGGTATACCCCTGATCTCCCCATCAATGTCCTTCGTAAACCAGACATTGAGCTTTGCCCCGGCGTCCTTGGCAGCGCTATTGTCCGTGATATGCAAATCAAGCGTACCCGCGGACGTATCACTAAACGCAATCTGGCTGGCAAGAACATTGTTTATGCAGTGCGGCCCTGCTCCAACGGCAATAAGAGAACTGTCGCCCGCAATATTGTTGCTGTCGTTGCCATTGAATCCAATTGCCGGTGCGGGCATCTCTTTGTAATCAACGCCATTGCCCCAGGCAATATTGTTCACCACAAACATACTGTTATATGCGTAGTTCCCGTGGCTGCACCGGATGCCTGCATTGCACCCGTACACTGTATTGTTCCCGATAAAATTCCACTGGTTTGTGTTTATATTAATGCCCACGGAATCAAAACCATATATGATATTGTTATACACGCTATCGCTGGAACCGTCATAGTAAAGGTGGATGCCATGACCGCTGCCATTATGGAACATGCACGAGCGTACCACATTCCCGCGGCCGGAAACATACAACCCGTAGGTCCCGCCGGAATTCCTCACCTCAAGCCCATCGAGTGTTACCCAGCTCTTGTATATGTTCCACACAGCGCCATTGCAGTTTATGACAACCCCGGCACCCTGGACGCCCGCATGGCGGTTGCCCGGCGCTGCTGCCAGAGTGATGGTATGCAGGCTGTCCGTGACCCAGGCTGATCCGCCTATGTCGTACCGCGCGTACTCGCTCCCGTCCTTGTACATAAGCGCGACTTCGCGCTGATCAAGGCTTACCAGGTTACGGCCTGTGCTTATCCAGCCCTGGATAGTGCTGAACTTACGCATAATGGAATAGTCACTGCCGCTATACCCTGCATCAGCGGTCCTGGTCAGTTTCAGGCCGGTTTCCGAAAGCACAGTATCGATCACATACCCGCCAACGCCGGATATGTACAGACTATCGCCTTTGCCGCGATTGCCGGTCTTCCAGGCAGTTCCTGATCCGGTGACGTTCTTTGACCCTGCAGAAATACAAATAGTACCGGTAGTGTAGTTGCTTGCTGTGCCGATGGAAACATAGTGGGGTGAAGGTCCGGTGGAGACCGGCTCAAGTTCGTAAACTTCAGTTGCCATGGAACCGTTGTTTCCGGAATTATCCCGGGCAAAGAACTTCAGAGTCAGGTCTTCCGGTACATTGCTTATGGGATTGCTATATACCGAAGAGGCGTCGGTTGGGGCTGAGCCATCAGTTGTATAGTAGATATGCAGCACACCGGACAGGGCGTCAGACGCCTGCAATACAATGGTGGAATCGCTGTTAAAGAAATCAACGCTGTGATATCCGCCCATGGGGGATGCCCATGCTGTTGGCGCGGTAAGGTCAATGGTAAAGGCAAGAGAATCTACAGCAGTATTACCCGCATGGTCCCACACCTCAACAACAACCGTATGAACGCCTTCAGCGCTGACTTCGTGCCCGGTTTGGACCACAGAACCATTGATGGTAAGGACCATGAAGGGATTGGCGTCTTCAGCGTCAGAAGCCGAAGCATAGACCTGTTTTGAGGTATTGTAGGCATACCCATTCAGGACGCCGGTGATAGCGATTTCCGGTGCAACAGAATCGGTCCACACATTTTCATCCGCGCCAACATCCCAAAGGCCGGACCGAGTATTGCCGTCAATGTCAGAGGTAAAATAGGTTGAGAGATCAGCTCCTGCATTAAACGCCATACTGCTCTTACGAAGATGCAGATCAAGACCGCCCTGCGCAAGACTCAGGAAACCCATGGCCACGCTGGAAACATTGCCTGTGTTTTTCTGGGCATTGCCTATGGTCAGGATCGAGTTATCAGCGCTGATATTGTTGGTATCATTAGCGTTGAACCCAATGGCGCCATCCACTTCCGTGAAGTCTATGCCATTGCCCCAGCAAATATTGTTCACTACATAGGCGTTGTTTGTTGCTGTATTGCCGCTGGTCAGGCATATGCCCTTGCCGCAACCGTAGATAGTGTTGTTTGCCAGGAAATTCCAGAAGTAAGAGGCCACTTCTATGGCAGAGGAATCAATATCCATGAAGATGTTGTTATAAACGCTGTCCCTTGCCGCGTTATAGAAAACCTGGAGTCCTGTGCCTTGGCTATTGCGGAAAATGCAGTTGCGTACGACATTATCATTGCCCGCAAGGTACATGCCATATCCGCTGGAATTGCGTATCTCCAGGTTTTCAATAATGGTATTACCCTTGTACATGTTCCAGACACCGGCTACGCAGTTGATAACAACACCCGTACCTGCTGTTCCCTGGTGACGGTTGCGAGAATCCGCTGTCAGGATAAGCCTGTGTTCCGCGTCAGTCTGCCAGTTGCCGTCAATGTGCGACAGCCAGTTGACTTCGAATTCCGCGCCGTCATTGTAAAAGACCGCTGCTTCGTTCTCGTCCGCTGCCACAAGATTGCGTTCCTGTTCAGCCCAGGCCTGCAAGGTGGCGTATTTACGCTTGATTGAATATGAGGCGCCTGTATACGACACCACGGCATTCCCGGTAATCGCAAGCGTGGTATTATCCACCACGGAATCAATGGTATAACCTATGCCATCGACAATAAGAGTGTCTCCCCTGCCCCGGTTGCTGTCCCACCATTCTGTGCCTGTGCCTGTGACAACTTTGCTGTCAGCTGTCACCTGAATGCTTGCCCCGAGCGGCGCCGAGGGGCTGCCTCCAATTTCATCGCTCCTGCTGCCTACAGAGACATAGCGTACTTTTGGCACTGCCAATTCATAGATTGCGGTTGCAATTGAACTCGCATTGCCTGCATGGTCTTTTGCAAAGTACTTCAGCACTGTGCCCACGCTGATATGGTCCAGAGGACTGGTGTAGACCGTGGAAGTGTTGTCAGGTTCAGCGCCATTCAAGGTATAATAGACACTCAGAACGCCTGACAGGTTGTCGGAAAATAGCATCGTTATCGCGGAATCACTGTTAAAGAAAGCAGCCGGATATTCCCCTGCTTCTGGAGCAACAGAGACCACTGGCGCAGTAATATCTATGGTCAGTTCGTTCGTTGTGGCATCGTGACCAATGTTTCCAGCCGGGTCTGTGGCTGAAACAGAGACATTGTAAATGGCTTCGGCCAATTCATCGAGCTGATTGTCCGCAATCACCCATGTGCCATCCCCATTGTTGGTCGCTGCCTTGGTTTGACCTGCAACAGTGACGCTTATGACAGCATTGTTATCATCAATGGTTCCCTGGAGCTGCGGGGTCTGGTCGTTGGTGGCCAGCGCAGTGATTGAGACCACTGGCGGGGTAAAATCCAGTGTAAAATGCACAGTGTCGGCCGAGGTATTGTTCGCCCAATCAGCTGCTGAAACAATAAGCGTGTTAAAGCCTTCGTCAGCAGCCGCATGGCCGCTCTCAAAGGCCTGGTTGTTGAGAGTCGCGGTATAGACCGGTTCCGGGTCCTGGTCGTCGGTGACAGTGATGGTTATTGTCCGGCTATTGTTGTACAAGCCGTTTTCAGACACGCCTGTCACAATAATGACCGGTGCAATGACATCAATGGTCGTGTTTTCATGAGCGCCTATGTCCCACAATCCCGCTGTGCGTACGCTGTTGTCAATGTCCCTGGTGAAACAAGCGCTGAGGTCGGCGCCCGCATTCCTGGCCGCACTGTTAATGCGAATGTGCAGGTCCCGCGCCACAGCCGAAACATCAACGAACTTTATTTGCGCAAGGGTGATGTTATTCAGGCAGTGCGGCCCAGCGCCAACCGTAACAAGCGAATTATCACCGGCAATATTGTTGCTGTCATTGGCATTGAACCCAACAGACCCAGGCACTTCACTGTAGTCCGCATTGTTTCCAACGCTGATGTTGTTCACCACGTACAAATGGTTGTACGAGCTGTTCCCCTGGCTGCACCGGATGCCCTCATTGCACCCGTACACGGTATTGTTGGCCACAAAATTCCATTCGGTTGTGGCAATGTCTATGCCTGCTGCACCAAATCCATAGATGATGTTGTTATACACGCTGTCGCTGCTGCCCGCATAGTACAGGTGAATGCCATTCGTAGCGCCGTCATGAAACAGGCACGAGCGGACCACATTCTCGCGGCCGCCAATATACATGCCATAGGCGCCGCCCAAATTCCTCACTTCAAGGCCTGCAAAAGACACATTGCTTGCATATATGGTCCACGTATGGGAACCGGCATCCAGCACAACGCCAGTGCCAGCCACGCCATTGTGCCTGTTGCCAGGAGCGGCATTTATAGTGATCGTATGCGCGACATTGGTATGCCAGCCGTCCATAAGCGCGGTTTTATAGCAGGCGGTGTCATTGTACATGACCGCGACTTCAGACTCGTCCGCAAGCAAAAGGTCCCTGTTTTGCGCTTCCCATGCTATAAAGGTGCGGAACTTGCGCTTTATGTTGTAACTGCCGGAAAACGAAGCTGGGGCAGCCTGCGTAAGCACAAGGCGCGTATCAGAGGTGACTGAATCAATAGTATAGCCTGCTCCATTCACCAGGAGGCTGTCGCCCTGGCCTTGATTATTGGCCTGCCATGCTGTATTTATACCAGTCACTATCTTGCTGCCTGTTGCCATTTGCAGGCTGCCTGCTGAATAGTCAGGTTTTGTTCCAATGGAAACATACCGGACCGGGACACTATGGACTGGCAATACAGGAGGTATGTACCCGCCTGCCTGGTCTGCGCCAGCGTCCCAGGGACTTACGCGTATATTACCGTCAATGTCGGTGGCGAAACTTACGTCATAGGCATTGCCATAGCCCTTGGCAGCGCTTGTTGCCTGGATATGCAGGTCATAGGCTCCCGGCGTTGTATTGGCAAATGCTATTTGCGATAAGGTCTGGTTACGCTGGTTGTCTGTGGCGTATGTTGGCAGGGAATTGTCTGAAATCACGTTCCGTGCATACTCGTTTGTCCCTGTCTGATAAAAATCAGCCGTTGTATTGCCAAACAGGATGTTGTTGTACGCTTTATTTGAATTGCCGCGCAGGTCAATGCCAATATTGCAATTGAAGACCGTGTTGTTGGCTATGAACATGTTTCCCGGTCCAGCATAAATGCCGGTTGTTCCAAGGTTGTAGACAATGTTGTTGTATACGCTGTCGCAGGTATTGTCGTACTGGAGACTGATACCTTTGCCTGAACCATCGTGGATAACGCAGCTTTTGACCACGGAATGGTTGCCTGCAATGAACAGGCCGTATTCGCTGTTCATGTTCTTTATTTCAATGCCGTCAATGGTCAGATAATGCGAATAGGTGCTTATTCCATATCCGCGGCAGTCCAACGTTGCGCCACGGTTTGCCGTGCCATAGGCCCGGTTATGGCCAATAGCGGTGACTGTAAGCGTGTGACTGGCGTCGGTGGTCCACCAACTGTCCCAGGCGCCTATGCTGGAGCCGATAAGAGGCACTCCGTCGTTGTAGAGAATGGCGACTTCGGACATGTCCAGGGCAACGAGGTTCTTGTTTTGCTGTGACCAGGTTTCGAATTCCCTGAATTTACGCTTTATGCTGTATACAGATCCGGTAAAGGCGACCTCTGCCCTGGATGTTAAAAGCAGGGATGTATTAGTAAGTACCGTATCAATTGTGTACTCTTTTCCATTCGCAGTAAGTATGTCACCCTTACCTCGATTTGCATCGCGCCATAATGTGCCACTACCGGTAACGGAATTAGAGTTCCAACGCAGGGTAACTGACCCGCTGCTGTAATCGTACGCCTGTCCAATTGAGGCGTAAACTCTTGAAGGCGCGGTTGGCATGCTTGGATCGTATTCATAAGCGCCAGCATCGACCATTTCGCCCAAAGGCCGTTTTGCACCACCAAGATCGTAGTCCGGTGCAATAACGTTATTTCCAATATCAATTGCCGGACTTTCAGTCCTCAGCTTAAGGAAATTATCCAACGTCACATTCTCTGAATAAAACAACGGATCACCTTCAATACAATTGGTAAATGATACAATAGACGAAGATGAACCAGTGTTATAATACACTGAGTTGTTGATATTAATTGTGCTCAAACTGGCGAAATTCGACAAAACAGTACTAATATTTTTGAAAATATTGTTATAAATTGTTGAACTAAAGACCGCGCTTGCCGAATTATTTAGAAGTTTGTATGCGCCGGTAAAGGTATTATTAATAAGGATTATGTCCGTTGGAACGCCGTCAAAACAGACTGGATAGCTGGCTGTGTTCTCAAAAAACATGATTGAATTCACAACCTTGAGCGAAGCCTGTATCTCAGGATTATCATACTTGATAGCCCTTTTAAATGGGTCCTGTTGAGTTGACAGGAATATGCATCCATCGACTGTGCAGTTATTGGAACTCAGTGAAAGCGCGGACAAATCGCTGCTCCCCGAATACCCAATGAACTTCAGGTTTTTAAGTGTAACATTGGGGACATCCACGATAAGGACGGGGCCAATGCTGCTGGTTCGCTGCAGAACAGCCATTCTATCAGGGTCTGAATACTGAGAACAAATGGTAAGATTATTATCCGGGGTAAATTGCCTGTTTGTGTTGATATACCCAACTTGGTCCACGGAAGAATATGTCCCTGGTTTCAGGATAATGGTAAAAGGACTGGCTATTTGGAGCGGGATCTGCGTGTAAGCATGTTCAAGGGTGGCGTATGGATTCGTTACCGAGCCAGTTCCTGTTACATCGCTTCCATTTTCAGCATCCGCATAGAGCGTTGTACCCAGGTAGATATCCTTGATATATCCGCCATGATTACCCAACCATCCGTTATAATTCAGATGGCCTACCCGCATGCAGGTAATGGTTGTTGGGTATGCGCCGAATTCGGCATAATAATCATTTCTGATATTTCTGGTAAATTTTTCTTCAACCCTGTAGACAGGGGTCTGGTTTTCTGCACCCATGTTCACATATCCCTGCTGAGTCCAGTAATCACCGGCATTTTTAGCGTAATAGAGCCATTCGCCTCCATCGCACTGGATGCCAAGGATTAAGGATTTGTCTTTATCATATTGAACCCAGGAAAGTTCAGTAGATGGCAGGATAGTGACCGGGGCATTGGGGGAAAACGGCTTGTCCACAAAGACAGGATCCGACCATGAGCCTGTTTCATCACCTGAAAAACCTTTGTTGTCAACGTATAAATCAACTTTATCGGAAGCGGTTGAGAACTGAACATAGGCATTTGGATCAGAACCTGTTGAGGAAAGCTGCCAATTCTCCCCTATCAAACCATGGAGCATATACGGGTCTTGTTTGTATTGGATACAGTCAAAATAGAGTGCGTCACCATTACTTTCGTTACCAGTGATGGTAAAGATGAAATACCCTGCGGAATACTTTATATCTTTGAATAATTCTGGCACCAAGTCTTTTGAAAGGGTAACCACTATCCAATCCGTACTTCTCACATGTGGAATAATGATATTATCATCACCAGCCAGATTAATATCGTCTGTAATTGTCTGTTCAACATCGCCATCGATATACATGGAAAAGGTCATGTCTGGATTTGTCTTTTTATAAGCAAATGAAAAATAACTGGCGCTCTGTATTGATGGGACCCTTACATTCGCATCATAGGGAAGATACATAGTCGTTAACGACTGAGTATTATCCTGAACCTCAAGCTTTAGCGACCTGCTTCCAGAATATTTCTCTTCTGATGAATAGTTTACATCCAGACCAAGTAGTGGCTCTGAATATTCCGTGCCAGACCAATCGTCGAAAAGCACTATATTTGAAGACAATAAAATAGTTTGCGACTTCACGTTTTCAACAAGCCCGGCATTATCAACGCTATAATAATCCAACCGCGTCAATTTTTCATTAGCACCCTGCACAACATAGTCAGAAATCAAAAAAACTCCTGTATATTGTTGATAGCTGCCTTCATCAAACCTGAATAATGTATATCCCATTTGATAGTCGTCTTGGACTGCCAGAGTTATTGAAGACGAATAATTGCATCTGATGTAAGGGACGCCTCCATTTGCCTCCCCAAAATCAATTCCGTCATGAACGAGCGTTGTAACGGGAGCATACATATCTAGCAGAATCGGCTGCGTGGAAACTGTTTTATTTCCGGCCTTATCGTACAAGGTTATCTCCACTGAATTAGTCATCTCCGTTCCGATAGTAACGGGAAGCGCCAACTGTGCGAAACCATAAGAAATATTATCCAATGATCCATCGACCGGTACCGTTTGATTTGCGTTCGCTGTTACCGACACCCCTCCCAACAACATATTGTCTCTTCCCTCTATAATCAACGGTATCTGAGTTTTATTAAAACCACTCACGGGCACTGTTGCTGAAGGGATAACAGATAAAATGACAGGTGCACTGTAGTCGAGATAAATAGTATTGTGTGCCGTAACGGTACTCAAGTTGCCCGCATTATCTATTGTGTTCAGCAATAATCTATAGGTCCCTTCGGCCAGCTTATTGCCATTCACTGAAGTTGGAACAAAAACGTCAGTAAGTGTCTGCCCATTAATAAACACACGCTGATTGGAATATTCTATTCCCTCGTTTCCAACACACCGCAGCAAGGCAAACCCATCTTCCTCCAGCAATAAGGTTATTTTTATAAATTCGTCATGAGAACTGTAATATGTTTTATCAACTTCAAAAAGGCTTATATTGGCAGGGGTTACATCCCTTGTTATTTTTACGTAAGGAATGATTGATTTGGGATTAACAATGCCGTCAACTATCAACTGAGCAAAAATGTAATGATCGCCCTCGAATTTATTTGCGCTACCAACTTTTAACTCAATCGATCCAGAATTCCAATAATAAACAGGCACATCGGGTATTTGTAATTCTTTTATAAATGCTTTCGACACTCCTATTGTTCCATCATAAAAATCCGGATCATCATCGATATATAGTTTAATAACTGCGTTGGCACCTTCCGGCTTAGATACTCTTCCAGACAATATCACAAAATCATTGATCGTTGTATCTTCAATCGGGTTGATATACACAAAAGACTTTGAACTCAACGGAACGAAAAGTGAGGCGTGATTGATAGGCACACTAATCCGATAAATATCATTGAGAGAAAGATCTGCTTCGGGTTCTACAGTGTTTTCAACCAATGATGCAGGTTCATCATCTGAGGAGTTGTACACAACACCAGAAAACGGCATTTGTTTTAATTCACCATTTGTTTCATCAAGATAATAAATGCCGATATCGCCCAATTTCTCTGCTTCCAAATCCACCATATCAGCGCGCGTTAAATAATATACAAGACGCGGCAACTCACCGTTGATTTCGTTAAACACCATGCTCGGCTGAACATTGACTATGGGGCCTTTTGAATAATTTTTAACACGGATTCCCAATTCTTCTGGGTCCGCAAGGTCTAATGTCACAAGATTGGCTTGCGGGTGGTTTTCGGGGAACACAAGCTTTGTCTTATTGTATGCTGAATAAACGACCTGTTTGGTTGACTGAAAAGCTTTGACCTCTTGTCCTATTTGTATTTCTTTATATAGTGTCTTTGTGTAGCCTGAATTGTCCTCAATTTTAACCCTTATAAAATAATTTCCGTTCTTATTTGTAACATCCCAATACGCAAGGGGTTCCGGGTTACCTGATGCGCCTTTAATGTTTGTTGAGTCTGAAATCCATATCCATTCTATTGGGTCGCCAGGGTTTTCAGGTGCCTTAAAACATTCTATCGTATAGTGGCTAAAGTCTGGCCCAAAAGCTTTCCCTAAGATAGGGACAAACCGAGAAGGTGTAATATTTGGGTTCATTATAACATCAAAATTATCACCGGCTCTGTCTACCTCTTCAACAATACCCACATCACTCGATTGATCTCCATTAAGGTAAGAAAATTCAATATTCTCAGTCGTGCTTGATTGGAAGCCTTCCAGATCGAGGCCAAAGTGAGTCAGTTGCATCATTCCAAGTTCAGACCAATACGTATACCCAAATGTTGAAACATCACTTTCACCTCCAAAGGTGGCCTCCCCTATAATCGTCTTATATGCTTCTGGAACATAGATTCTTCGAGCTTCCGCCCTAAAATCACCTGAACTAACGAAATCATTTATCATTGGTTTGTTGGCAGATGCATTATATATATTTTTTAAGTTTGTCGAGGTCCTCAATTGTCCGTTAATGTAGCCGCTTTGAATGTCTTTATCACCCCAAAGAAGACCATAAAAAGTCAACTTCTGATCATCTGATGAACTCCAAGTAATTTTATCGGCACCGGCCTCTTGAAGCACATAATGTGCTTGTATTTGATATTTCAAACCTTTTTTTGCGTCATCCTTCTCAAGAGTAAGATGGATTCCATCTACCATCGTTTCGTTCACCCCGTCGAACTTCAGGTCAAGGTTATTTATTTTTGCTAAGTTAGGAGTATAATTCTCACTCCAAATCTCTTTGTATAGACCCCCGGTTTGATCGTCTATGTCCCATACCGGATATCCCGCGGACGAACCAGGCACAATATTTTGAATACTAAAAGTCACACTTTGCTGATTGAAATAGTTAAGCATCGGCAAATCCATACATGCATATATAATCTCAGTTTGCTGCAGGCCACTCTGCCATACGCGCACAGTATCCCATAAAAAATCACGATCTCCCCTCTGTTCAGTATATGGTGGAGTCCCGCTTGCATTTTCCATCTCTTCTCTTTCACAGAATCCATCTCCATCATAATCCCAAGCGCCGTCGCCAGCAACAGGAAAAAGATCATCGACCTCTAATGCATTTGTAAAAGCGCTCCATTCAAGATACATATCGCCAGAGCCGAAAACATATCCGTTCGATTCGTTAAAATCGAAAGAAGGATTTGTCGCTGAAAAATACATCGGATTACCTTGGATTGGATGGGAAACAACTACGACTCCATCATCTGGAGTGTTTATAGTCACACTAATCTTCCTGTTTTCCTTCTGAGCAATTGCATTGACAATAGTTGGAAATCCATTCTTTATAAAAGACAACTCTAGACCACTACCGGAAATGCAATCAATAGAAGATTGCGCTAAAATAGAATAATTTATGTGTGGGGTATACCGGTGAATTGGTCCAAACGCAGCGGTTCCATGCTCACTTGTATTAAAAACAACATCATCAGCACGCATTTTCGTCCAGTCTATTTTTATTTCTACCGTAGCTTCAAGCACCTCATTAGGATCGCTATCATGATCGCCGTCGCAACCGTCTTTTAAAGATACGGTCTTCGTAAAATAAATCGGCCAATCGGAAGTTGCATTACCCTCGGGGGCCTCTCCTAGAAGGATATTGGTACCATATTCATCTTCAACATATATTTCTACTTTTAAAATGCCATACGAATTGACTTCCTGTGAGAACTCATAACCGGTCCAGCCTTCACAAAAACCTGCGCAGCCCATACCGCCATTTGAATTGTAACAAGGCTCATCGCTTTCATCGTCTGGATTATTTAAGTCCCACGAAGAGGTAATCGTTTTACATAATACGGTTGGCGAATTAATGGCAACATCTACCATATTGCTGTTAAAAATGACAACGTTAAAATTGTTTACAACGCTTTTAACCGTCGCGTCAGAAGCACAAAATGACGTAAGTCCATCACATACTGGTTTGCCAAAATAATACATTTTTGCTTTAAATTTTGCCTTGGTATAAATAAAATCTGCTGTTATTGAATAATTCTTTTTCAGGTATCTTGTAATGCTTTGTTCACCACTTATGTCCGCTTCAACATTGATTGTTTTATTAGAAAACTCCCATTTTTTTCCAACGGCTTTTGTTTTCCATATCACGTCTGATGTTCCTTCAGTGGGATTCGGCATTTCATTAATTTCGATCGTTGCATCGGTATATGAATTACTTGTTGCGGGCCGACTCACTGTAACATCACAATACCAATTGCTGACCTGATCGGTGTTTTTTCCAATATACCAAGAACCTGACAAATCTTCTGTACTAGTACCAATTATGTATATTCTATACACACCAGGTGCAACCTGCACACCTAATTGATCCAGCCCATCCCAGTTCGTCAAATGGGTTATATTTGCGCCACTGGCGTTGACTGAAGGCTTCGTATAGAACGCCCCCTCGTCTTCCCCAAAAATCCCATCTCCATTAAGATCGCTAGTTATTTTTAAGAACGAATAACAATCCTTGTTAACTTTGTAGTTGACTGTAAAAATGTTTGCACCATAGGCACCCGCTTCAGGCGGAACAGTGATTGCCTGATTGGCACCTTGCAACCCTGAAAATGAGATTCCACATGAAATATTTATCTCCCCCTGACTTTCCATCTTGGAATAGCCCATATTATCGTCCATTTCAACAAATACTAGGACTTTATAATTACCGTTTGGCACCATAGTACCGGTCATATCCCTGCCGTCCCAATCGAACTCCACGGTTTCATCACCTATTAGGTTGTTAAAATCTTTCCTATACACAACACCATTGACTGGAAAAGCGCCAGATATCGACGCTGCAGGAAGTATTAGCGCTTTGATATTTACGGGCTCATCTAGGCCAAATGAATAAAGTGAACTCGAGATATTAACCAAGGTCTTCAAATCCCCATCCAATGTAACGTTTGAGGTCGCACTATGATCAAGCGAAACAGTGGACAACAAAGGAACAGTAGAGCTCGCGGTTGTTTGAAAAGATACTGTTTTAAGCACATGGCGGTACTCATCACCAAATGTTGCTGATGGATTATTTTCCCTGGCGATAAATAAGAAGGTAACATATCCGGATGCGATGCTGCCTTTCTCAAAATATGCCAGCGTAGCATCGCCTAGGGTTGTCTGATCAAAACCAAAGTTTGACTCGGGAAAATCAGCAGCGGTTTCGGAAATTCGCTGCCGATATGGGGGAGCATAAATCTTGGCATTCATACTCGTTAATTCTGATAACCAACCATCAGCCGCAGGGTTGGCAATGGCTGCCGATGTATGATTACCCAGCTTAAAATACACCTCATATCTTTCAAACCCGCTAAGATATCCGTTATTTGTTACATCTGGATCGCCAATAACCCCGCTTATGTGTAGATCCGTATTTACTATTGGAATATCATCGGCCGTTACTTCCTGGTTAACTGGGACAATAATCTCGGGGGGGAAAACATCTTTAAAAATATCGATTTTCTGCTCGTGGACGCGAGCAAATTGATCATATATTTGTGCTCTAAAAACATAATGGCCTGGAACCGCGCCTCCCGGTATCCAGGAATATTGAATTGGCGTTGAATACGAAGCGGAATTCACATGCCAAAGCGCCCCAGCAGGAAATGTCCAATTAGATTCACCAGGTATTTGAAATGAGACATTCATTAACATTTCCTGGTCGATACAGGTTTCATATTCATCAAAACCTGGGACAAGAGTAAACGATGCGGTTTGGCCTGTTCGTACGCAATTGGGAAATACATTAAATGAAAGAGATGCTCGTTTTTTATCAAACAATATATAGGGGACGTTGGGATAGCCACTAAGTCGGACAACCGGTGCGGAAGTATTTCCAAATTCATCCGTAGCTACAATACGTATTTCATATATACCCGGTTGGCCTTGATCAAGACCGCAATAACGCACCTCACCAGAAGGTATGTTTTCCCATTCTTTCAATATCTCTACAGGTATTCCTTTGGGGGTGGGAAATATTCTTGTAAATTTTGCGGAAAGAGCAATGGTTCCACCTACTTCGTCACTATTGTCAGTCGCCGTGATATTTATAATGAATTGGTTTGCATTTTGATATTGAAAACAAGAGTACGTACCAGTTGGGTTACAATTATTTACATTGATTGTGCTGGTCTGAATGGTTCCAACAGGTTGAGCCGTTATGGTAGGTCCGGAAATATCTAAAATAAAGGTTTCCGAGAGATATTCTGATATGTTGTTAGCAGCATCCTTAAGTTGTACTTTTATTTTATATGCACCCTGGGGAAATACCACGCCAGTTTCATGTTTACCATTCCATGCATAGGTAGTTGCATTTGAAGCGGTATTAAGAATCACTCGAGACGGAATAACGATTTCCTCTCCAGTATCTTCCTTTTTTACCCATGTCTGCATTGTTACAGTGGTTGCATCGTGGTAATCATTAATAACAGCGGAAATATACTTATAGTTCACATCCGATGAAGTAGGACAAATGCCCTTCTTCCCATCTACGATGGACAATACTCCTGCCGGCGGCGTTGCATCCATGATAACTGTAGACGCCGTGGATGAATACCAAGCTTCAGAAAGATCGACCAAGCCATCATCAGACGTTGCACAGCTATTATTATAAAAATGTGCAATTATTTTATATTCTTTCCCTTCGTACTTACTTTTATTCTGGATAAAATCATCAGGTGTCCATGTTGTTGATATTTCATAATTCCCACCTAATTCAACAATATAAGGTCCTGTTTTATTTACTTGTATCATATTCTTTTCAGCGTCTTCTGTTAATGAGCTGGAAGCAACAGGTAAAACTTCCTTATTAATAAGCCAAATATCGCATTGGGTTGGTCGATTCGCGGTGAAAGTAATCCCCACGCTAGAATTAGCTGGATTGAATATCCTATTTTCAAGAATAAGACTGTTTGTGTTTGCATCAGCTGAACCTATTAGTGAAACATTGTCTTTATAGTCACTATTTTTTATTAGATCGCTATTGTCCCATGCGGTAATATACACATGATATCGCATATCAGCTTCTACATAAGAAGAGAATTGAACAGGTATTTCATTATAGCCAGATTCCACCGAAATAACATCCGATCCATTTACGACAATGAAGCCATTGTCAGAACCCATTTTATTTCCATCTTTATCTTGCACTTCTATTTTGACTTTTCCAGCTTTTGTGATTAGAAATGTGACAGAATAGTGTCCTGGTTCTGAGCAATTGGGAACTAATTTAATAGTTTTTTCATGAATAATGGGGATATTTTTAAATCGTTGTATGCCTGATAGGTCAGAGTATTTTTCAGTAATAAATATATCAGTGCCAATAACAGTGATTGAATTCGGGTGGTTTAACTTAATCACATCAGACAATGTTGTAGATCCTAATTGCCCTTCACGGAACAGTAAAGTTAAGCCGCTTGTTTTATTTTGAGCATACCCATTTGAATATTTTATAATGCTGCCATTGTTATCCACTAAATATATATCACCATATATATCAGTTTTAACATCCGTTAACGACAAATCAATATTTGGCAAATCATTCAGGACACTCCTTTCATCAATGTACGAAATAGAGCTATTCTCTTGATATACATATATTTTATTATTGTCAACGAGGAACATCCTATTTGATACAATTGCACCAGCCTGCCCATTTGATTCTAAAGCTATGCCTTTAGGTGTAAAACTTAATGGAGTCACCTTCAGTCCATCCACGGGAATATTATTTACCATCCTCTTCCCAACAAATAAACCGTAGGGATCGTTTATTTTTAACAATTGGTTTCTTGAAGCAATGTATAAGGCCTCATTAGCATAACAGCAATCAGCAATAGACAATATACCTTCAATCGATCCCATCCATTCCCAACTTAAAGTTGCGGCGTTATAATTCAAACGTACAATTCGATTATTTCCCACATCGCATATCCAATAACTTCCTTTATAGTCCGTAACGATTTTAGTTGGAGAATTGAATTGTCCACTAGAACTACCAAGACCTCCAAAATATCTAATTTCGCTATAATATTTATCCATCCCACAAGGATTAGCTAAAACCTTTTTATGAGCCAAATTATTATCTATCCAAAATATCTGATTTTGATATCTATCAACACTAATAAGCATGTCATACGCACCAAGTTGATTTATTCCAGATGCCATTTGAATCCCGTAAAAAGTGGAAACATACTTCGATGGCTCATCAATATTAAAACCAATTAAGGATCCTAATCCAAAACACATCCCGTCTAGCTGATCGGCTAATGTATTTGTTATTTTATTTATTTCTTGTTTACTGATCTTACTTACAGACAGTCCAGGTAAATCAATGTATTCATTAAAAGTAGCAACCTGCAAATTTTTTTCGGAATAACAAATATTACATATCAACACTATTGCAAAGATTGTTTTTATCATTTCAATCCCTCGCTTTTTAACAATACTTTTCGTTCCCATATCTCCAACACCTCTCCATTCCTTTTTGCAAAATAATACCTATATGAACCATCCTTAGCAACATACAAGTTGTGTTTATTTTTAAGAAATTCATTTCTTTCATCATAATTCATTTCTATTGAGCGTCCACCAACATGAAGACTAAATTCAGTGGCATTACATCTATTCCTGTTTTTTATTTTCTTATTATTCTCTGAATCATAATAATAAATTGCCTTTTTCTCTTCATTATGATCTGAAGAATATTTAATAATCAAATTCAATCTGTTTAAGATGTTTATATTATACTTTTTATATATTTCAATATCACTGCCATACAATTCACGACTATTAGAGTCTCCAATATTATCAATATCCAATACCTTAATTACATTTGTATTTTTTATATCATCTATTAATATTAGCTTTTTACCATCTACCATCATATTTTTATAGCTATCATCTTCAGTACTATTACTAATAAGTGTTGACTTTAACAGTTGTAGTTCTGGGGTATAGGCATTGATCATGTTTTTATTGCTGTAAAATGAGAGCGGTTTAGCTAAAATATATATTCTATCATTACTTATTTCAATATCTCTAAATGACAATTGATCAAGAATCGAATGTTGTATCAAAATACCTTTCTTTGAAAAAGCATAAATAATAACTTCCGTATATTCTTCGAGGATCACATAAGCGATACTATCTTTAGGATAATATGAAATCGTCAATAAATTATAGTCCATATACTCTTTCATCTCAGAATCTTTTTTTGGTGGTTTTTTACTGCGTTTATACTTTCCCAAGTAAATCTTATTATGGTTGAAATCTGCTGTTTTAACAATATTGTCTTTGTCAACGATTTCGATTTTTAACAATAAAGAATCTTTTCCAACAGATCTCATAAAAGGATTTCTGGCATAACCCATTCCCGTTAATAAAAGAGCGAGCGTCATTACGATGATTATTATATTGTATCTCATTATTCACCAACCTTTTAAGTCATTTTTTTTCAATTATTTTAAACAAAAATCCTTGATATGAAGATGTAATCTCTGTTTGTCGTAATAAATAACTATGATAATTAACATCTGTCATAACCGCAAAATCAGACAAATCTTTTTTGTCATATCTCGCACAATAACTTATTAGATCATTAAAGGAAAATCTATTATTTGCTCCAACTTGATCTGAACATGTATAACATTTTCCAAGAACTATCGTGTGATAAAATGATATCTCAGATTCAAGAAATACATCTGTTGATGATTTTGGAATAAATCCAATTACAACAATATCACCTGATTCAACGCCACTTACATTATCCCAAACGATTTCTGCATCATTTATTGTTTCCCACTTATTCTGCTGATAATTGTATTTCTGATAACTAATTTTAGATGTAGCAAGGTCCCAATAATAACTAGTTGTATATGGATCAATCCAATTTCCATCTTTGCTGTCGAAAACTACTACATGTGAAAATGATTTATGACATTGATTGTCCTCCCACTCCTGTTGTGTCATATTAATAACATCTTGCTGAAAACCACCAAAATATTTTGCTCCAGTATAGAATATATCTGAGACAATAGAAGATGAACTATTATAACGCCCATTGGACAAACCCTTCCAATGTCGAACGGCACCGATAACTAAATCTGCACAGTCAAAACCCACGTAATGTTCCGTTTGATGTGTTTTATTATCACCAGAAACTAAACTACTTGAACCATAAATCCAAGGGGTCCAGTAATAGCTGAACATCGTATAAGGTATTTCACTTGATTGCGGGAGCGTACTTGCAGACAATTTTACAGAGACTCTTGTTACCGCAGTATCAATTCCCCAACCAGCAAATTGATCATCCTTTCCCTTCGAGCTTAATGTTTGGAGATTGTTTCCGTTATCGTCAAATGTAACCACACATTTGTATCGTGCAGTACCCTTTAACAAGAACTGAGTTTTCCCATCAATAGTTTCCGTGGTTGTAATTGGATCTATTTTATAACTCCACCTATCATTATTAGGGAGCACATCCTCTTGAAAATCTGTAGAACTTATTTTACTGCCAAAGACATTATCAAGTTCTCTATTATTTTTATAGCTTATTTTAGACCATGACATGTCAAATTCTTTCCCCCAAATACGTTCGTTAAACCTGGACAGCGTAACCAAGTTTGATCCGCTTCCATCATATTCGATAATACTGTATATATTTCCATACCTATCGTCATCGTCAAAAAAATAGTATGAGCCGGCATTATCTTTTAAAATGCACAATAACAATATTTCCTTATTGGAATTTTCTGATGGATTGTCAGAGCAATAAATCGGATCTGTTTGCGGAGTTTCTGAAACAATATATTTTTCATAATTATAGCCATAAGTGTTTGTCGCTTTCTCTGTTCCAGCCATAACATTCGCAATTACTACTTCAACAAAGGTCGGAAAGTTTCCAGCATTAAACGCGTTTCCAATTATAGTGATAGGCCCTAGAGGATTCGCTATTTTCATATTTTCTATCTCATCATCGCCATCCTTAAGACTAAACTGAATATCATATTCCTCAACCAAACTATAGTCAATCCCCAAACCACCCTCATCTGTAGATGGAATTAAAAAGACAATTTCGTACTCCTTGTCTTTATCAGTTATTGCTAAAATAGCGCTCTTTGTTAATTTAACTAATTTATCAACTTTATCAATCAACTTGACACCGACAACCATCGTCATCTCAGTTTGGTATGTTGTTAATGGGTATTTTATGTGTGCCGAAACAGTAAAAGCAATGTTACTATTTTGATCAGCTGCTCTAAAATCTATAACCCAATCTTTCGATTTATTCGTTATTTCAAACAACGACTCCCCATTACCGTAACCCTCGGGAGGGCGCGCACCGCAACCAAGCCCACCAACTAAATCGCAAATCAATATTGCAAAAATAATTTTAATATTTTTATGCATATCACATTCCTGTTAATGTTTATTTCTTAAGAACATTAAACCATATTTATAGATGAGCTCGTCTTCTGCATAATACAAATTAAGATTAGAATTCACTGATCGATAAACATCTTTTTTATCATCCCAGAAGAGCCAAATTGGATACCGATAAGGATACTCACGATTTACTATACTCTTTGTGTTTATGTCTATGTTGTTGCCTTGAATTGTAATTCCTATTACTTTAAATATTGTGGGATATTTTATTGCGACCGAATAGTCCAAAATACAAATACACCCGTCATGGCCATCAAACCGCTTTATAACATCATTTAAATCTCTTTTCTTCAAGCAATTCTTGCCAAATATCGGATATTTAACTATAACGTCATTAACGAACGACATATCGGCATCACCACTATAGTCTAGCACTATCGGCATTAATTCCTGTTCTTGATTTGTTATGCTTTTCCAATTTAATATCTCACCTTTAAATATTCTTTGAAGGGTAGAATCAGAAACATAACTAATACTGTTGTTCTTGTTTACTGCTATAGCCATTACTCTCCACATAATCCTTTGTGAAGAAATCCAATTGATATTATTTTCACTTATAATCCTTGCTTCCTTTCGCGAAAAAGGCCTTGAAATAATGCACGCATCGATCTCCTTATTGAATAATTTACTTATGAGATTTTCGGCGTTATCTTTTGTTAGAATAGGATTCTTGCCTTTAAATAGAATCGATTTTTGATCTGAGATGAAATCTTCATTTGATAAATCTACGCCAATTATAAGAGCTTTCCCTGATACCAATAAGGGCGACACATGAAATGAGAAAAGAATAAGAAAAAGACAAGACCTTCTCATGTTTATTCTCCAAGTTTTATAAATATTAAAGAATCAATAGAACCACCTACCCAGCACTCAATATTCTTCAAACACCATCTCCGGCACCATTACGTTACCCAGATTCCATACCTCATTCGCACGTAAAGTATCTCCATACGATACAATTTGCAAGCTGTCGTTCATCTTCACTTTAACGTACGGTCGTGATGGATCAAACCTTCCATTCAAATTCAACGAATCAGCGAAATTTCTGACATACACCGAATAAATCCCATCAGGCGCTTTGAAATAATCAATTTCCTCACTCTCACCATAATAAAAAGTCGTCACATCCCTTAAATGCCGGGGATTATCGCTTTTATCCGAGACCACTCCCCAATCTGGTGCTGGATGTATATAGGAACAAGTGTCACCAAGACTATTAACGATAAAAATGTCCAGGTCAGGGTGATAACTGGAGCTTATAGAATCGAACACGGCAACGGAAAAGAAACGACCAAGCCCATACGTGGAAAAAATAACAAATCTATAGGCTATGACCGTATCACTATTTACCTCATATAGACTATAGCCAGGATTTATGGCAAAATTAAAAAATGAATTTAGTTTTGAGGTCCAGCCGGTCGTAACTGGAACGCCGTCGATTTTAACAGCATAATTATACTCATAGTGTTCGGTATCGGGTGCATATGCGTGCAATCGAAGATGTATGGAATCCAAATTTACTAACAAAGTGTCCATTCTCAGTGGAACGCTATAATTAAATCTATTGATGCTTAGATCATAATATGAAAGTGAAGCGTTTGATTTATATTCCAGATACAAGGGCACATAGGGGTACGATGAGGAAGATGCACCATAGCGCGGTACTATTGTCCCCAAATCTGTGACAATTCCTTCCTGGACAACAATATTTTGAATACTTGAATCCGGCGCATTACTTAGACTTAAAATCACGGCATATGTATCTGGTTTTAAGAATTGAAACTCAAAATACCCATTTGAATCAGTGGAGATGATTTCACCGCCAAGGAGATACACGTAGTGAAGCCTGTATTCGCTATCCGGCTGAATACAGCCCTTAATAGACCCTGTATTGGAAAGATCCGCTGACTTTTCCGGCGTTGCCGAGGCCGGATTGGAATTTTCCGTGCAATTAACAAGGAAAATCACCAATAATGCCGCTAATAATGCCGCTAAAACCGTAAAAAAATACTTTGCCATCATAAGTTAGACCTTCCAATTTCCAAATTTATCCAATTTATTTTCATTTATTTCCATGTTTTTAACCGATTAATTGTCTTTAACTCAAACAACATAAACATCCACCCTTGCCAATGCAAGAAAATAAACCGCTTTCCTTAACCATTATCGCACTATGTTTCGCGATGAAAGTTAAGACTACAATTCCTACAAATTCATGAACTTAATAGATTTGTTATGTATTTCATATGTCGTTTTTATAGACCGACATGGCCACTGTGGTTTTCTTTCAAGGTATTCCCCTACGATATCGCACATTGGGGGG